>ERZ761603.10-NODE-10-length-197562-cov-20.317913_pt1 | contig 197562 bp, 194 predicted proteins | sample MGYA00511879_ERZ761603 | MGnify/ENA primary metagenome ERZ761603 (study PRJEB28899, sample SAMN02850040) | bioreactor sludge metagenome | biome: EBPR Sludge; feature: EBPR Bioreactor; material: flocular biomat | place: Australia: Thorneside Wastwater Treatment...
CAATCGTTCCCACATTCGCGTGCGGCTTCGTCCGCTCAAACTTCGCCTTTGCCATTTTTGCTCTCCTCTTTCGTTTCTGTTACGAGGCCATCTTCTCGCGGACTTCTTCCGCGATGTTGGCCGGAACGGGTTCATAATGGTGGAACTGCATGGTGAAGGATGCACGACCCTTCGACATCGAACGCAGGTTGCTGATGTAACCGAACATTTCCTTCAGCGGAACTAGGGCACGGATAATGACCGTAGTGCCCGAGTTTTCCTGACTCTGGATCATGCCACGACGACGGCTGATATCACCAACGATATCACCCACGTACTCCTGCGGACTGGTCACTTCCACGTCCATGATCGGCTCGAGAATGATCGGACCAGCCTTCTTCATACCTTCCCGGAAGCAGGCACGCGCTGCGATTTCGAAGGTCAGGGAGTTGGAGTCAACGTCATGGTACTTACCGTCCACCAGCGTGAACTTGAAGTCTACCGTCGGGAACCCGGCTAGCACACCGGTATCGCACTGGTTGCGGATGCCCTTTTCAACCGCCGGGATATATTCCTTGGGAATCGCACCACCGACAATCTGGTTCTCAAACACGATGCCAGCATTGCGCTCGGTCGGCTCGAATATGATCTTGACTTCAGCATACTGACCCGAACCACCCGTCTGCTTCTTGTGAGTGTATGTTTCGGTATGCTGCTTGGTGATTGTTTCACGATAGGCCACCTGCGGCGCGCCGATATTGGCTTCAACACCATATTCACGCTTCAGGCGATCAATGATGATGTCGAGATGCAGTTCACCCATGCCCGAGAGAATGGTCTGACCTGTTTCCTGATCAGTCTTGAGACGCAGCGAGGGATCTTCGGCGGCCAGCTTCTGCAGGCCCAGCGACATCTTCTCAATGCTGTCCTTGGTCTTCGGCTCAACCGAAATATCAATCACCGGGACCGGGAAGGCCATGCGCTCAAGCACAACGCCATCCTTGGCCGAAAGTGTGTCACCGGTCTGAGTATCCTTGAGGCCGACGAAAGCGACGATATCACCAGCACTGACTTCCTTGATTTCGTCGCGCTTGTCCGCGTGCATCTGGAACATACGGCCGATACGTTCCTTGTGGCCGCGTGTGGTGTTGAGAACCGAGTCACCGCTCTTGAGCGTACCCGCATAAACACGCACGAAGGTCAGTGTACCATACTTGTCGTTGATGATCTTGAACGCCAAGCCGGCAAACGGGGCATTCGGGTCCGCCTTGACGTGCGGACGATCAGCATTCTCATCCTCACCCTCTTCCGCAGCAACTTTGATGCCCGGGACATCAACCGGCGACGGCAGGTAGTCGATAACGGCATCCAGCATCGGCTGCACGCCCTTGTTCTTAAACGACGAACCACAGACAACCGGACGGAACGCGCCGGAAATTGTGCCCTTCTTGATGCAGGCCTTCAGTGTGGCTACATCAAGATCACCCGTTTCGAAGAATTTTTCAGTCGCGGCATCATCCATGCCCGCAGCCATATCAAGCAGCGCCTCACGGTATTCCTTGGCCTTGTCCATCAGATCGGCCGGGATCGGCTCGTCATGGAATGCCGCACCGAGATCATCACCGTCCCAGATTATCGCCTTCATCTCGATCAGATCGACGATGCCCTTGAAGTTATCTTCCTCACCAATAGGCAGCTGTAGAACCAGCGGCTTGATGCCCAGCTTGTCAACCAGAGTGCTGACAGCATAGTAGAAGTTTGCGCCCGTACGGTCGAGCTTGTTAACATAAATGATGCGTGGCACATTATAACGATCCGCCAGACGCCAGTTCGTTTCCGACTGGGGCTGCACACCCGCCACACCTTCGATCACGAAAATAGCGCCATCGAGCACACGCAGCGAACGGTTCACTTCGATGTTGAAGTCGATGTGACCGGGGGTATCAATCACGTTGATACGGTGATCCTTCCACGTCGCAGTAACAGCGGCCGAGGTAATGGTGATACCGCGCTCACGCTCCTGCTCCATGTAGTCCGTGGTGGTGTTACCATCATGAACTTCACCGATCTTGTGGCTCTTGCCGGTGTAATAGAGAATGCGCTCGGTTGTGGTAGTCTTACCGGCATCAATATGCGCGGTAATACCGATATTCCGAATACGCTCGAGCGGTGTGCCAGCCATAACGTGCTATCCTTACCAACGGAAATGCGCAAAGGCGCGATTAGCTTCAGCCATCTTGTGGGTGTCTTCACGCCACTTCACGGCGCTACCACGGTTCTGGGCCGCGTCCATAATCTCGTTGAGCAGACGCATCCACATGGTCTTTTCCTTGCGCTTGCGCGAATACTCAATCAGCTTGCGCATCGCGAGGGCGCGGCGGCGATCCGGACGAACCTCAATCGGCACCTGATAGTTAGCACCACCGACGCGGCGTGACTTTACTTCCACCTGCGGACCGACATTGTTCAGAGCTTCCTGAAACACCTTGAGCGGATCAACCTTCATGCGGGCATTAACCTCGTCGAGCATCTTGTAGACGATCTTCTCGGCCACCGACTTCTTGCCGGCCAGCATGATCTTGTTGATGAACTCGGCGACTTCGGTATTGCCATACTTGGCATCCGGCAGACGCTCACGGGTTTCGGCGCGACGACGACGCATCTGGTTCTCTCCTTACTTACTTGGGACGCTTGCAGCCATACTTGCTGCGCTGTTGCTTCCGGTCCTTGACGCCTTGGCAGTCCAGAGAGCCGCGAATGATGTGGTAACGGCAACCCGGCAAATCCTTCACACGACCACCGCGGATCATGACGACCGAGTGCTCCTGCAGATTGTGACCTTCACCGGGGATATAGCTGGTCACCTCAAAGCCGGTAGTCAGACGCACACGCGCAACCTTGCGCAGCGCCGAGTTCGGCTTCTTGGGGGTCGTGGTGTACACACGGGTACACACGCCACGCACCTGCGGCGCCTTTTTCATCGCCGGGGATTTGGTCTTGGTCTTGATCGCCACGCGGGGCTGGCGGATCAGCTGGTTAATCGTCGGCATCCTGACGTCTTCTTCCTTCTCTCAAGCCCAACAGAGACAGACACCATGTCGGTCACTGCACCGAAGCACCTGTCGCTTAGCGCGACAAACCTGCTTTTTAACTCGCTTTCCTGATCGCGACTGCGTTTGGACTTATGCCCACGACCAGCCTCGAAAAGTGGGCGGATACTATGGATGTGAAGGCTCGCCGTCAAGCACGAAATAACGATTTATAAAGATTCTTTGTTTGTCGAGGAAAAGCCCGGTTTTTCGTACTTTCTGAATCTGTTGTAAACAGTGTTCATTAATTTTTCTGGCTCGTTTTGCACCTTTGGCTTGCCCTATTCGCTGCGCTTGCCAAGTATTTTTTTGCAGCCTCAACGACTCGGCCAATGTGATTTATTATCAAATAATTACATTAATTATATAATATATGTAATTATATTGCATTAATGACCAGATCAACTATATATTCCGTCCAGATAGCGATAACCACAGCAGCGAATCCACGTTTATAACCTCCCATAGAGCTTTCAGCTCGCAAGAATCCCCGAAAAGGCGATCAATATGCAAGATCTTATTTCTCTATATGACTTTGTTGGCCTAGTTGGTGTTGGCTTGTCGGTCGGTTGCTACGCCCGCCTGCAGTGGCGGCGCGACTTCGCTAAAACGTATCTCTATTCCGGCCTGAACGCGCTGGCCTCCATCCTGATTCTCATTTCCCTGACGCAGAACTGGAATCTTGCCTCTGCTACCATCAATCTCGCCTGGCTTGTTATTAGCCTCTATGGCTTGTATCGCTGCCGTAAGTACACTTTACGCCAACACCAAACGCCCTAGTAAAAAACCCCGCTGTTTCCAGCGGGGTTTTTTCATTTATCACCTATGGGTTAGGTGGCTCAACTCGCCTTTGCTTCATCTCGCGATACGCATCAAGCATTTGCCGCCAACCCAAGAATGGACGAGGATATAACTTGCCAGGATCCCAGAACCAATTCGAGGCCCGCTGCCAAGACTCCCGCACACTCATCATAGTCGACTAGGCCGCATCGCTTTGCGGCAAGGCCTCAGCCTTGCCCGAGGGCAACAGGCCAGCAGCGCGATCGCGCTCGGCTGCCACCGCCTTCAGGCGATTGACAACTGAACCCGTACCCGCCGGGATCAGGCGACCAACGATGACGTTTTCCTTCAGGCCATCAAGGGTATCGACCTTGCCCTGCACCGAAGCCTCGGTGAGAACGCGGGTCGTTTCCTGGAACGAGGCAGCCGAGATAAAGGAACGGGTCTGCAACGCCGCCTTGGTGATACCCATGAGCAGCGGCACGGCCGTGGCCGTCTTGAGGCCCTTGTCAAACACGCGCTGGTTCTCAGCGGCGAATTCGAGACGATCGACCTCTTCCTCCGCAAGGAATTCAGTCTGGCCGGGATCAACCACACGGACTTTCTGCATCATCTGGCGAGCGATCACTTCGATATGCTTATCGTTGATCTTCACGCCTTGCAGGCGGTAGACGTCCTGGATCTCGTTGATGAGGTACTGTGCCAGCGCCTCAACACCCATCACCTGCAGGATGTCATGCGGGGCCTTGGGTCCATCAACCAGCGTATCGCCGGGCTGCACCACGTCGCCTTCCTGCACACTGATGTGGCGGCCCTTGGGCACCAGGAACTCACGCGGCTCCTCGCCTGAGCCTTCCAGCGGAGTGAGGACGATGCGACGCTTGCCCTTGTAGTCCTTGCCGAACTCAACGCGGCCAGCCACATCCGCCAGAATGGCGTGATCCTTGGGCTTGCGGGCTTCGAACAGCTCGGCCACACGCGGCAGACCGCCGGTGATGTCGCGGGTCTTGGCACTTTCACGCGGAATACGGGCAAGAATATCGCCCGCCTTCACATGCGCACCGTTCTCGACACCAAGAATGGCATCCGGCGACATGAAGTAACGCGCCTCAAGGCCATTGGGCAGCTTGATGACGTTCTTGTCGGCATCGCGCAGGACAATACGCGGCTTGAGCGCACCGCCCTTGGGATGCTGACGCCAGTCGGTGACCACACGGTTGCTGATACCGGTTGCCTCGTCGACCTTTTCGGTCATCGAGATGCCTTCGGTCAGATCCATGTAGGCAATATAGCCATCACGCTCAGTGATGATCGGCTGGGTGTATGGATCCCACTCGGCCAGTTTCTGGCCACGGGTCACCGCCGCACCTTCCTTGGCCAGCAGCTTGGCACCATAGGGGATGCGATAACTTGCCTTCACGCGGCCCTGGGCATCCTGTACCACCAGTTCACAATTGCGGGCCATGACGATGGTCACACCCTCGCTATTGGTGACGGTAGCGGCATTCTTGATGCTCAGCTTGCCATCCGAACCAGCCTCCACTGCCGACTGCTCCGCACCACGCTGTGCCGCACCCCCGATGTGGAACGTACGCATGGTGAGCTGGGTCCCCGGCTCGCCGATTGACTGCGCGGCCATGACACCAACAGCTTCGCCGATGTTGACACGGGTACCACGGGCCAGATCGCGGCCATAGCAATGGGCGCAAATGCCTTCGGTGTTATCACAGGTGAGCGCCGAGCGGATCGACACTTCATCCACGCCAGCCTTGTCGATCGCGGCCACAAGAGCCTCGTCGATGAGGGTGTTGCGCTTGGCCACCACTTCGCCAGTCACCGTGCGGATATCTTCGGCCGCGACACGGCCCAAGATACGCTCAGCCAGCGGCGAAACCGTCTCGGCTCCGTCCATGACAGCGCGAACACGAATGCCCTTCTCGGTCCCGCAATCTTCGCTGGTGATGATCACGTCGCTCGAGACGTCCACCAGACGGCGAGTGAGATAACCGGAGTTTGCAGTCTTCAGCGCGGTATCGGCCAGACCCTTACGGGCACCGTGGGTCGCGTTGAAGTACTCGAGAACGGTGAGACCTTCCTTGAAGTTCGACTTGATCGGGGTCTCAATGATCTCGCCCGACGGCTTGGCCATCAGACCGCGCATACCGGCGAGCTGGCGCATCTGGGCGGCCGAACCACGCGCACCCGAGTGAGCCATCATGTAGACCGAGTTGATCTTGCTGCCGCTGACCTTGGAGATGGTCTTCATCATCTCCTGCGCCACTTCTTCGGTGCAGCTCGACCACACGTCGACCACCTTGTTGTACTTTTCGCCCTGGGTAATCAGGCCATCCATGTACTGCTGCTCGAACTCCTTGACCTTGCGCTCGGCTTCGGCGACCAGCGTGTGCTTGGCGGCGGGGATCACCATGTCATCCTTGCCGAAGCTGATACCGGCCTTGCAGGCGTGGGTGAAGCCCAGCTTCATCAGGCGATCGGCAAAAATGCAGGTCTCTTTCTGGCCGCAATGGCGATAGACCGCATCGATGATATTACCCAGATCCTTCTTGGTCAGCACCTTGTTGATGAGGCTGAAGGGGATCTTGGCATCCTTGGGCAACAGCTCGGCAATGAGCATACGGCCCGGTGTAGTCTCCACGCGCTGCACAATGGCGTTGCCATTCTCATCACGCGTATGGAAGCGCGCCTTGATCTTGGCATGCAGGCTGACGGCCTTGGTATCCAAAGCCATCTGGATTTCCGAGATACTGGCGAAGGCACTGCCCTCACCCTTCTCGCCTTCGGCTTCCATCGAGAGATAGTAGATCCCGAGCACGATGTCCTGCTTGGGATCGAGGATCGGCTTGCCGTTGGCAGGGCTGAGGATGTTGTTGGTCGACATCATCAGTACGCGCGCTTCCAGCTGGGCTTCCAGGCTCAGCGGCACGTGCACAGCCATCTGGTCACCGTCAAAGTCGGCATTAAATGCGGTGCAAACCAGCGGGTGGAGCTGGATCGCCTTACCTTCGATCAGCACCGGCTCGAACGCCTGAATGCCAAGACGGTGGAGCGTGGGCGCGCGGTTGAGCAGCACCGGATGCTCACGGATTACCTCTTCAAGGATATCCCAGACTTCCGGACGCTCTTTCTCAACCATACGCTTGGCAGCCTTGACCGTGCTGGCCATGCCGTACAGCTCAAGCTTGGCGTAGATGAAGGGCTTGAACAGCTCCAGCGCCATCTTCTTGGGCAGGCCGCACTGATGCAGCTTCAGTTCAGGACCAACAACGATGACCGAACGGCCCGAGTAGTCAACGCGCTTACCGAGCAGGTTGGCACGGAAGCGACCCTGCTTGCCCTTGAGCATGTCGGAGAGCGACTTGAGCGGACGCTTGTTGGCCCCGGTGATGACACGGCCACGACGACCGTTGTCAAACAGCGCATCCACCGACTCCTGCAACATACGCTTTTCGTTGCGGACGATGATGTCCGGCGCACGCAGCTCCATCAAACGCTTGAGGCGGTTGTTACGGTTAATCACGCGGCGGTAGAGATCATTAAGATCGGAGGTCGCAAAACGGCCACCATCCAGCGGCACCAGCGGGCGCAATTCGGGCGGGATAACCGGAACGACATCCAGCACCATCCACTCGGGACGGGCTCCGCTTTCGCGGAAGCTGTCAATAAGCTTCAAACGCTTGATGATCTTCTTGCGCTTGATCTCGGAGGTGGTCTCCAGCAGTTCCTCGCGCAGACTCTCAGCCTCTTTCTCAACATCAATCGCCGAGAGCATGACCTTGAGTGCTTCCGCGCCAATGCCAGCCTGGAAGCTGTCTTCGCCGTACTCATCTTGCGCGGCGATCAGCTCATCTTCGGTCAGCAGCTGATGCTGCTTGAGCGAGGTCAGACCCGGCTCGAGCACTACGTATTGTTCGAAGTACAGCACGCGCTCGAGGTCACGCAGGGTGACGTCGAGCAGCAGGCCGATGCGGCTAGGCAACGACTTGAGGAACCAGATATGCGCCACCGGCGAGGCCAGCTCGATATGGCCCATGCGCTCGCGGCGCACCTTGCTCAGGGTGACTTCCACACCGCACTTTTCGCAAACAATGCCGCGATACTTCATGCGCTTGTACTTGCCGCACAAGCACTCATAGTCCTTGATCGGGCCGAAGATGCGGGCGCAGAACAGGCCGTCACGCTCGGGCTTGAACGTGCGGTAGTTGATGGTTTCCGGCTTCTTGATCTCACCGAAAGACCAGCTGCGGATGCGCTCCGGGGAGGCGAGAGAAATACGGATCTGGTCAAACGCCGCGGGACCTTGCGGGGCGCCGAAAATCGTCATCAGTTCTTGCTGGCTCATGATGTACTCCTTAATCGCAAACTAAGAAACGAGAGGGAACGGTAGTGTAAGCTATTGGCATGTGATCACCGTCACCGGCCGTTGAGCCGGCTTGCTTCTGATACCGTCCATTAGGCCGCCTCGCTATCAAAGCTGCGCTGTTCCAGCTCGACATTCAGGCCCAAGGAACGCATTTCCTTGACCAGCACGTTGAAGCTTTCCGGCACCCCAGCTTCGAAGTTGGTATCACCACGGACAATCGCCTCGTACACCTTGGCACGGCCGGAGACGTCGTCCGACTTCACGGTCAGGATTTCCTGCAACGTATAGGCTGCACCGTATGCTTCCAAGGCCCACACTTCCATTTCACCGAAGCGCTGACCACCGAACTGCGCCTTACCGCCCAGCGGCTGCTGGGTCACAAGGCTGTACGGACCGATCGAACGGGCATGGATCTTGTCGTCGACCAGATGGTGCAACTTGAGCATGTACATATAGCCCACCGTGACCTTGCGATCAAACGGCTCGCCAGTCCGGCCATCCACCAGCTGCATCTGACCCGAGGTATCGATTCCCGCTTCAGCCAGCGCCGCGTTGATGTCCGCTTCACGGGCACCGTCGAACACCGGGGTGGCAAACGGTACGCCGGGGGTGAGGTTCTGGGCCAGCTCGATCATCTGCTCTTCGGTGAGCTTGCTGATCTCGTCCTTCCACAGCTCCTCACCGTAGATGTGCTTGAGCTTGTCCTTGATGGCGGAGAGCGCCTTGTCGCGCTCGCCCTTGGCCTGCTGCTGATAGGCATCGACCATGGCGCCGATCTGCTTGCCAATGTTGGCCGAGGCCCAACCCAGATGGGTTTCAAGGATCTGACCGACATTCATGCGCGATGGCACACCGAGCGGGTTGAGCACGAGGTCAACCGGGGTACCATCCTCAAGGTACGGCATATCTTCCACCGGAACGATGCGCGAGACCACACCCTTGTTGCCGTGACGACCAGCCATCTTGTCGCCCGGTTGCAGCTTGCGCTTCACCGCTACGAACACTTTGACCATCTTCATCACGCCGGGCGGCAGCTCGTCGCCACGCTGCAGCTTATCCACCTTGTCGTTAAAGCGGGCTTGCAGCTTCTCAATCGCTTCGTCGTACACCTTGCTGGCGCTTTCGATGTGGCTCATCACCTTCTCGGACTCAACCACAATCTGACGCCACTGACCGGTGGTGAACTCGGCCAGATCGGCCTCGCTGATCTTGCCGCCGGTCTTGAAGCCCTTGGGCCCCTTCACTGACTTCTGACCGATCAGGGTTTCCTTGAGGCTATCAAAGAAGGAGCGATCAAGAATGGCCTTTTCATCGTCACGGTCTTTAGCCAGACGCTCGATCTCGGCGCGTTCGATCGAAATCGCACGCTCGTCCTTGTCGATGCCACGGCGGCTGAACACGCGCACTTCCACGACTGTACCGGTCACACCCGGCGGCAGCTTGAGGGAGGTATCGCGTACGTCGGCAGCCTTTTCACCGAAAATGGCGCGCAACAGCTTCTCTTCCGGAGTGATCGGGGTTTCACCCTTCGGAGTCACCTTGCCGACCAGAATGTCACCGGGGTTCACTTCCGCACCGATATAGACAATACCCGCCTCGTCGAGATGCTTGAGCGCTTCCTCGCCGACGTTGGGGATGTCACGGGTGATTTCTTCTTCGCCGAGCTTGGTATCCCGCGCCATCACTTCGAATTCTTCGATGTGGATGGAGGTGAACACGTCATCGCGCACGATGCGCTCGGAGATGAGGATAGAGTCCTCAAAGTTGTAGCCGTTCCAAGGCATGAAGGCCACGAGGGCATTGCGGCCCAGTGCCAACTCACCCAACTCAGTGGACGGACCATCGGCAATGATGTCGCCCTTCTGCACCACATCGCCCACCTTCACCAGCGGCTTTTGCGTAATACAAGTGCTCTGGTTAGAGCGCTGGAACTTGCGCAGCGTGTAGATGTCAACCGTCGGGGTATCGGCGGAGACTTCCTCGCTGGCACGCACCACGATGCGGCGACCATCGATCTGGTCAACCACACCCGAGCGGCGGGCGGCAATGGCCGCACCGGAGTCACGGGCCACAGCCGCTTCCATGCCGGTACCGACCAGCGGAGCCTGGCTTTGCAGCAGCGGCACCGCCTGACGTTGCATGTTGGCGCCCATCAGAGCGCGGTTAGCGTCGTCATTCTCGAGGAACGGCACCAGTGCGGCAGCCACCGACACCAGCTGCTTGGGCGACACGTCGATGAACTCGATGCTTTCCGGCAACGCCATCACATAGTCACCCGCTTTACGGCAGCTGATGATGCTTTCAGTGAACTTGCCCTTGCTGTCGAGCACGGCATTAGCCTGCGCGATCGTATAGCGGCCTTCTTCCATAGCGGAGAGATAAACCACCTCATCAGTGACTCGGCCATCTTTCACGCGGCGATACGGGCTCTCGATGAAGCCGTACTGATTGACACGGGCATAGGTGGAGAGCGAGGAAATCAGGCCAATGTTCGGGCCTTCCGGCGTTTCAATCGGGCAGATACGACCATAGTGCGTGGGATGCACGTCGCGGACTTCAAAGCCGGCACGCTCGCGGGTCAGACCACCGGGGCCAAGAGCTGACAGGCGGCGCTTGTGGGTGATTTCCGACAGCGGATTGGTCTGGTCCATGAACTGGCTGAGCTGGCTCGAACCAAAGAACTCACGCACCGCAGCGGCGGCGGGCTTGGCATTGATGAGATCGTGCGGCATCACCGTATCAATCTCGACACTGCTCATGCGCTCCTTGATGGCGCGCTCCATACGCAGCAGGCCGACGCGATACTGGTTCTCCATCAGCTCGCCGACCGAGCGAACACGACGATTACCCAGATGGTCGATATCGTCCACCTCGCCGCGACCATCCTTGAGATCGTGCAGGATCTTGAGGATGGACAGGATGTCCTTCTTGCTCAGAACGCGCTGCTTGTCGTCGAACTCAAAGCCCAGACGCGCATTCATCTTGACGCGGCCCACAGCCGAAAGGTCATAACGCTCGATGTCAAAGAACAGCCCTTGCAGCAGCGCTTCAGCACTTTCCACAGTGGGCGGCTCGCCCGGACGCATAACGCGGTAGATGTCGATCAGTGCTTCTTCACGGGTAGCGTTCTTATCGGCTTCCAGCGTATTGCGTACATAGGGGCCAACATTGGCGTGATCGATGTGCAGCAAGCTCAGCTCGTCATGGCCAAGGCGGATCAGCTTATCGATGTCGCCCTGCGAGAGTTCGTGCCCGGCTTCGAACAGCACAAGGCCGTTCTTGGGATCAATCACGTCCTCGCCCAGATAGCTGCCAACCAACTCCTCATTGGTGACCAGACGATCCTTCAGACCATCCTCATGATACTTGCGAGCGGTACGCAGATTGAGCTTGGCTCCGGCTTCGGCGATCACTTTACCGGTCTTGGCGTCGACCAGATCATAGGTCAGCTTCACACCCTTCATGCGCTCGGGCACAAACGGAGTCTTCCAGCCCGCATCAGCTTTGCTGCCTTTGGCGGCCTTGAGGCGCTCAATCGCATAGGTTTCATAGAAGCTGTGCAGGATTTCTTCCTTGCTCATGCCGCGAGCTTCGTACAGACCAACAGTCTTGCCTTCCTTCAGGCGCTTGGCGCGCAGGGCTTCCGTTTCTTTACTGTCCAGGGCCATCAACAGCGTGGTCACCGGCAGCTTGCGACGGCGGTCGATACGCACGTTGAGGATATCCTTGGCATCAAACTCGAAATCAAGCCAGCTGCCACGGTAAGGAATGACGCGCGAACTGAACAGGAACTTGCCTGAGCTGTGGCTCTTGCCACCATCGTGGTCGAAGAACACGCCGGGGCTGCGGTGCATCTGGCTGACGATCACGCGCTCGGTCCCATTAACCACGAAAGTACCATTGGCGGTCATGAGCGGAATGTCGCCCATGTACACATCCTGCTCCTTGATGTCGCGGATCGACTTGAGGCCGGTATCGGCATCGACATCAAACACCGACAGACGCAGGGTAACCTTCAGCGGTGCGGCGAACGTCATCCCGCGCTGCTGGCACTCTTCCACATCATACTTCGGCTCTTCAAATTCATAGCGCACGAAATCCAGCACGGCGCGATCGGAGAAATCCTTGATCGGGAAAATGGAGGTAAATACCTCCTGCAGGCCGATGCGCTGGCGCTGGCTGGGCAGCACATGCATCTGCAGGAACATATCATAGGACTGACGCTGAACCTCAATCAGGTTCGGCATCTCGGCGACTTCAGGAATGCGGCCATAGGATTTGCGGATACGCTTGCGGCCAGTGAAAGACGATGCAATCGAGGGCTTGAGCGCGAGGTTTGATTTGACCATGGGATGTTCCTCAGTCCTGAACGTTTATACCGGATATAACCACCTGTACTCATGGGTGAAGGTGGCGGGCCGCACGGCCCACCACCAACCCGTTTTCTTAAGAGCGAGAAGCTCTGCGCAAGGTCTTACTTGATCTCGACCTTGGCGCCAGCGGCTTCCAGCTGCTTCTTGATCTTCTCGGCCTCATCCTTGGCAACGCCTTCCTTGATCGCCTTCGGAGCGGCTTCCACCAGATCCTTGGCTTCCTTCAGGCCCAGTGCCGGCAGAACAGCGCGAATTTCCTTAATCACGTTGATCTTGTTGGCACCGGCATCGGTCAGGATGACGTCGAACTCGGTCTTGGCTTCCGCAGCAGCGCCACCCGCACCACCACCCGCCGGAGCGACCGCTACGGCCGCAGCCGCCGACACGCCCCACTTGGTTTCCAGAAGCTTGGCCAGTTCAGCCGCTTCCACCACACTCAGTGCCGACAGGTCGTCGACCAGCTTTTCCAGTTTGCTCATGTTATTACTCCACTTACTACGTTGAACGGTTGATTACGCTTGAGCCTTTTCGCCCTCGCCATCTTTGGTCGCGTACAGATTGATCACGCGGGCCACCTTGCTGGCCGGAGCCTGCAGGAGACCAACGATCGTTGCACGCAGCTCGTTGAGGCTCGGCATCTTGGACAGGGCATCGACACCCTTGGCGTCCAGGATCTCCGATCCCATGGCACCGGCGACAATCTTCAGCTTCTCGTTGCCTTTGGCGAACGAGCAGACGGCCTTGGTGAGAGCGAAGATGTCTTCGCCGTACACGATGGCCGTCGGGCCGGTCAGTTTGTCGTCGAGCTTCTCGAACGAGGTACCTTTGATGGCACGGGAGATCAGACGGTTCTTGGCCACTTTGAAGCGACCGTTTGCGCCCCGGACCTTCTTGCGCAGATCACTGATGTCCGACGCATTCAAACCCATGTTGTGGGCCAGAATAACGCCAGCAGCACCCTGCAGCTTCTGGTTCAGTTCACTGACGGTCAGCTCTTTTTGAGCACGATCCACAGTTCTCTCCATACCTATGAGCCTTGCGGCTCCGTTGCACAAAAGCGAGTTGCACCATGCCACTCGCCTTTTACCCGCCCCGGAAGCCAGACCCGCTAAAGTCTTTCTTCCCAATCTGTGCCGGACTTAGTGGAGTTTCCTCCTGCCGACAGTCTTGGACCGGGTTCTGCCGGGGCGGCGCCTTGCAACGCTGCCCCGGTATTCCTTATGCAGCGGCAGTTTCTACTGCGCTGCTGATATCGACCTTCACGCCCGGGCCCATGGTGGAGCTGAGCGAGATCTTGTTGATGTAGGTGCCCTTAACACCTGCGGGCTTGGCCTTGGCCACGGCGTTGATAAAGGCCTTCACATTCTCCAGGATCTTGTCCTCGGCGAAGCTGGCCTTGCCCACACCGGCGTGAACGATACCGGCCTTCTCGGCGCGATATTCGATCTGACCGGCCTTGGCGGCCTTCACAGCCTTCTCGACATCCGGCGTCACCGTACCCAGCTTGGGATTCGGCATCAGGCCGCGCGGACCAAGGATCTTGGCGACCTTACCCACCGCGCCCATCATGTCCGGCGTGGCAATGCAGCGCTCGAAATTGATGTTGCCCTTGAGAATCTCTTCGACCAGATCATCGGCACCCACAACGTCAGCGCCCGCCTTCTTGGCGGCGTCAACCTTGTCACCCTTGGCGAAGACAGCCACACGCACGCTCTTGCCGGTACCATGCGGCAACGCGATCATGCCACGCACCTGCTGATCCGACTGGGTGGTATCCACATTCAGGTTCATCGCCACTTCGATGGTTTCATCGAACTTGGCGGTCGCCCGCGCCTTGATGAGCTTGACGGCATCTGCCAGAGCCACAGCCTGGCCGGCCACGATCCCCTCACGGGCTTTGGTCATACGCTTGTTCTTGGCCATGACTTAACCCTCCACTACTTCGATGCCCATCGAGCGGGCCGAACCGGCCAGCTGCGTCACGGCGTGGTCCACGTCGTTGGCATTCATGTCGATCATCTTGCTCTTGGCAATTTCGGCCAGCTGCGATTTCTTGATCTTGCCAACGAAATCGGTACCCGGCTTCTTGCTGCCCTTGTCGATCTTGGCGGCCTTCTTGATCCAGTGCGAAGCCGGAGGCTGCTTGATCTCGAAGGTGAAGGTGCGGTCCTGATACGCGGTGATGATCACCGGGATCGGCATGCCCTTTTCCATCTGCTGGGTCTTCGCGTTGAAGGCCTTGCAGAATTCCATAATGTTCAGACCGCGCTGACCGAGCGCCGGACCGATCGGGGGCGACGGATTCGCCGCACCGGCCGGAACCTGGAGCTTGATATAGCCGGCGACTTTCTTCGCTGCCATTTCATCCTCACTTGTGTGTGGCGTGGTGCGGCGATGGCTCGCCTTCCACACCGGATGCTGATGAACCCCACCAGCAGGGTATTGTTAGCTGGCCTTTTCGACCTGCGTGTAATCCAGCTCGACCGGGGTGGCACGACCAAAAATCGAGACCGACACCTTGAGGCGGGCCTTTTCTTCGTCGATCTCCTCCACTGTACCGCTGAAGGTGTTGAACGGACCGTCGGTGACGCGCACATTTTCGCCCACTTCAAAGCGGATCGACGGCTTGGGCTGGGCAATGCCCTCGGCCACCGCATTCATGATCCGGTCCGCTTCGGCCTGCGAAATGGCTTGCGGCTTGCCGCTGCCACCGAGGAAGCCGGTGACCTTGGGCGTGTTCTTGACCAGATGCCAGGTCTCATCCGACAGATCCATCTTCACCAGCACATAGCCGGGAAAAAACTTGCGCTCCGCGTCATGCTTCTTGCCACGACGGACCTCAACCACCTTCTCGGTGGGCACCTGCACATCCTCGAACTTGTCGGCGAGTCCCTTTTGCTCAGCCTTCTCCTTGATCGACGATGCGACCTTCTTTTCAAAGCCCGAATGGACGTTCACGACATACCAGCGCGCGGCCATGCTCAGCCTCCGATCCCGAGTACGAGTTTCAATCCCCATTGAATGAGCTGGTCAACCACCAGAAAGAAAATGGCCATCAGGAACACCATGACAAACACCATGATCGTGCTGATGGTGGTTTCCTTGCGCGTAGGCCAGGTGACCTTTGCCGCCTCCTGCTTCACTTCCCGAACAAACTGGAGTGCTTTTGCCAACGCCATCGCCTGCTCACCCTCACCTTTAGTGGTCAACACCGTTGACCGGTAACTCTTTGTTGCGACTGGCAGGAGCGGAAGGGATCGAACCCTCAACCCTCGGTTTTGGAGACCGATGCTCTACCAATTGAGCTACGCTCCTAAAGCCCTGTCTGCCGCATACAAAAACAACGGCCCACCTCGCGAAAGGCAGTCCGGTCGGGCGGCTATACACAATTTGTGCCAAGATTGGAAGGGGAAAATTAAGTTTTTTGAAACTGTGGCTTTTTTTGGCTAATCAGAGAGTTACGCGCGGCTATGACAAGCTCGCCCACTCCGAGAAATTAACCAAAACTTCCCTAACGTAATATAAAAAAGTAAAAAGTCCGGGCATTAGCGCCCGGACTTCAAAACCAAGTGAACTTACGCCGCCTGCAACTTCGCTGCGCCATGCATGGTCAACAGTGTGGCGCGATCTACAACCCCGGTCACCTCAAGGCCGTTGCTGTACTGGTAGTACTTCACGGCATTGTTGAACTGCGTGCTGGCTTTGCCCGTTACACCATCACTCAGCAGCCGCTCATAGGCATAGCCCTGCTTCATCAGGAAGCTCTGCACCTCGGCCACCTGCGCGTTGAACTCGCCACTTGGATCCGCCTTCGGTTGAGCCGATGGTTTGGCCGTGCGTGCGGTATCAAGCGCAATAACCGGAGCCGCCGTGTCAGCCGCTTTCAACTGAGCCATACGCGCAGCCACATAGGCCTGATTGGCTTCTTCGCGCAGGTCGCGCACAACCATCTGCGGCACTGGCGGTTCGGCCTGAGCCTGCACGACAGTGGCCGCTGGTGAAGGCTCAATATCAACCGGCTGAACAACAGGGGCCGCTTTAGTAGTAGCTGCGGTATAGCCCATAGGCTCGTGCCGGTCGCCACCTGCGGGCGAGATTGCCATGGCAAAGGCCGTCGCCAGTGCCGCCACACTACCAACCGTTATGAAGTAGCCCTTTGGCTCACTCATCCAGTTATAAAAGCCTTTCAACGCCACGACCGGTTGCTTGGCAAAGCTTACCCCTGCCTGATGCAGATCGTTGAACGACGAGCGAACAACAGCCACAGGATCGGCGTAGTGATAGAGCACCTTGGCTGTATCCAGCACCCGTAGCAGGCGCCGTTTGGCTTGCTGGGCCAAGGTCAGCCGTGGCTTCGGCTTACCTTCCTGCTCAACATCCAGCAGGACCAGCAGACCGACATAAGAAGAAGGCTTATTACGAACGACAGACGGTGCCTTGCTCCCGACTGGCTGGGGCAATGAGGGCTGAGCAGCGGGCCGCACGATTGCGGCGACCTTGCGGGCCTCGGCATTCATCTTCACACGACGGGCCCGTAACTCGGAATCCAGAGCTTTGATAAACAGATTGGTGCTATACCCTTGATAAAGCCCATCCAGATAGTGGCCAAAGGAGAGGCTCAAGGCATAGGCTTGGGCATGGGTAAACCCGAAGGCGCGCAATTGCTCTTCACTGCGCATAAAGCTCACCAGTGCGGCGGCGGATGTCCCGGCTTTTTCACGCATCCGGCAAAATGCATGGCTTAGGGAGTCCTTCTGGTTTTGCGTAAGAGCCTGCATCTCAGGATCTGTTGACGATCGCTCGCTGACCTTCTTTTCCAGCCGGGCCAGAATATCCGGCAGGTGCAGCGCACGCTTACGACGCAACCGCTCCTGAGGGCTGTTGCGTAGTGTCTGAACATCTTCGACCACCTTGGCGATGAACGGATCAGCCCGAAACCCGCCACTGCTGCTCTTGGCCTGTTCGATTGCAATATCCGCTAAAGCCTGCGCCTGCGATGGCGCAAAGCCAAGCTCGACCAACTCGCCGGGTTGGGTAATAACTTCAGTCAAACGATCAGGTCCCTGATCTTCAGCCACCCGCCGCAACCCTTCCAATCCTTTGGCGAGGTTGGAGCGCAAGCTGTACTCCTCCGCCCCGATCGGGCCAGAGGGCATATGCCGGCGAAGCTGACTTCGCAATTGCCGGACATCCTCGCTTGTCAGAGGCGGCAACGAGGGGGTCAGAACGTCGGTCGTTGTGTGTGGATTTGTCATGGAAAAATCCCTTAATTTTGATTCGAGGAAAAATCTAGCAATTGTAAATAGCGAACGCCAAGGTAATCGTCTGGCTTTTTATTTATTAACCATAGTCCGGAACACGAGCACTCGGTTAAACCCATAAGAAAGTAGTGCAACTATCGGTAATAAAAGGAATTGGCAGAGTTCTTCGCTCCAGCCACTCGCTCTGACAAACAGCTCCAGCAGCCCCTGATTGCAAAGATATAATAGCGCTTGCGAGGGGGCAAAGCGCACGAACGCCCCCATCCCCCCACCGGTAAACACCCACCGGCTGAAGGTCTGAAACGAAATCACATACATGCAAACATACGCGAGTAGCAGGGCCAAGACGCGCGACAGTTCGAACCCGTTAAGCAACCCGACAAACAGCAGATATCCCAGCAGGGTGTTTAAGCTGCCAATCGCTACAAACCAAGCTGCATGGTGCAGCCAGTTCAACAAATGTGCTGGCAGAACAGGAGCTAACAGCTTGAGCCCCCTTTGCGCAAACCGGGCGAACCAGCGTGGCACCGGACGGTGGCCAGCGGGTATTGATGCGGACAGATCGGTTGCCATCATGACGGCAACCTAAGCGAAATCCGGATTTGCCAGAAGAGCTATTGTCCAAGAATTTCAATTGCCGGATAGCCCGACGCTTTGCTAGGTTGGCGCCAGACATGACCGCCCTGGCCCCCGCCCCTCAAACAAGACCGGATAATCTGGTTGCCCAGACACTGGATCGCATCCGCCCACTGCTCTGGCAGGTCGGGTTGGTATTCAGTCCGGTTGTTAACATTCTCGTTCTCACCAGCTCATTGTACATGATGCAGGTGTTTGATCGCGTGCTAACCAGCCAGAGTACCGGCACGCTGATGTACCTCACCCTGATTGCGCTGGCCGCGTTGGCCCTGATGGCAGCGGTGGAGCTGGTACGCAGCCGCATCATGAGCCGCCTGGGCAGCTGGATCGAAGCCCGCCTGACGGCAGAAGGGCTGCAACGTGCTGTCGAAGCCGCACTGACCGGCCACCCCTACCGGATTGAGCTGCTGCGGGATCTGGCCGCGCTGCGCAATTTCTTTGCCAATCCCGGCACCCTCACGCTACTCGATGTACCGTGGATCCCGGTCTATCTCATCGTTGTCTATGCCATTCATCCCGGCCTTGGCCATATCGCGCTGCTCGGCGCCTTGGCCCTCACGGCGCTGGCGTGGTGGAATGATAAAGTCTCGCACAAGCAGCTGACGGAATCAGCGACCTTGGCACAGAACAATTTCCGACAGGCCGATGCTGCCATCCGCAACGCGGAAGCGCTGGATGTGATGGGCATGACCGCTGGTCTGCTGCACCGTTGGCGTAGCGAGAATGACCGCATTCTGAGCCTACAGCAACAGGCATCCGATCGTAGCGGCAGCATCATGGCCATCTCCCGCTTTGCCCGGCAAGCGTTGCAGATACTAGTTCTGGCTATTGGTGCCGAGCTGGTGCTCAACCGTGATCTGACCAGCGGCGGTATGATTGCCTGTTCCATCATCATCGCGCGCGCCCTCGCCCCGGTTGAATCGGCCATGGGTAGCTGGCGGCAAACTCTGGCGGCGTGGGAATCCTATCGGCGGCTCAACAGCATTTTTGAAAAACCGGTTCTGCGCGCCAGCTCGATGGCTCTGCCGCGCCCGAAGGGCAACCTGAGCATTGAAGGCGTAACGTTTATTCCTGTGGGCAGCAAACTCCCGATCATCCGCGGTGTTTCGTTTGCGGTAAACGCGGGAACAGTCTGCGCTCTGGTAGGGCCGTCTGCCGCCGGAAAATCCACCTTGGCCCGCCTGTGCGTGGGGGCCTACCCACCCACATACGGGAACGTTCGGCTCGATGGAGCAGACGTCTTCTTGTGGGAGCGCGCGAATTTTGCCCCCTTCGTAGGGTACTTGCCGCAGGGTGTCGAGCTGTTTGCCGGAACCGTGCGCGATAACATTTCGCGTCTGCAGGCATCCGACCCGGCGGACGTGGTTGCCGCAGCACAACTGGCAGGCGCTCACGATATGATTCTGCGCTTGCCGCAAGGTTACGAAACCGAGATCGGCGAGGGCGGCACCTTGCTGTCCGCCGGACAGCGGCAGCGGATCGCGCTGGCCCGTGCGGTTTTTGGTAACCCCCAGCTGGTGGTTATGGACGAGCCGAATTCCAGTCTGGATGCCGAAGGCGAGGATGCCCTGAATCGCGCGATCGCCGCCCTCAAGCAGCGCGGGGCGACCGTGCTGGTGATTGGTCACCGTCCTGGCATTCTGGCCCATGCTGACACCATCGTGGTAGTGCGCGATGGCAAAGTCGAGCTGATGGGCCCCAAGGCTGAGGTGATGGCCAAGATCATGCCGCAAAGCGCACCGCGCCCGGCCACGGCCACGGCCAAGGTTGAAGCGGTCAAAGTTCCGGAGCCTGCATGAGCGTTGCCCTTACCCCTGCCGCCAGCACCGCTCCCCTCGCAACGGCCCGGCCCCAAGCTTTGCCAGAGGTTCCGGAAGCACCGCCCGTCGCGCGCTGGAACCGGATTGGGTACGCCCTGATCGGTCTTGGTTTTGGCGGGTTCCTGCTCTGGGCCAGCCTATTCCCACTGGCTGGTGGTGCATTTGCATATGGCAGTGTGCGCCTATCCGAAGAAAAGCAGGTCGTCGCCCATGTTGAGGGGGGGATTATCCGCCGGCTGGGTGTTAAAGAAGGTGACCGCGTAACTGCCGGACAAGAGCTGGTGGTGCTTGATGACTATAACAGCGACACCAATCTGGCCATTCTGGAAAAGCGGCGCTGGGATCTGCTCGCCCGAACGGCACGGCTGGAAGCAGTGCGCGATAACTGGGCCGAAATTGAGTTTCCGGACGAGCTGACCAAGCAGCCCAGCAACAGCACCCTCGCCGAACTGATGGAAGCACAGACCCGCCAGTTCAAAGGGGACAAGCTGGAACTGGAGGGGCAAAAAAGTATCCTGAACCAACAGGTCGCCCAATATCAAGCTATTATTGACTCGCTGACCACGCAGATCAAAGCCAGTGATGAGCAACTCGCGCTCATCGCGCAAGAGGCGGCCGGTGTGGAAGAATTGCTCAAAAAAGGATTGGAACGACGCCCGCGCTTGCTGGCCCTCCAGCGTCAACAAGCTGCGCTTGGCTCACAAAAGGCAGATTATGAAGGCCGCATTGCCAGCTATCGCGAAAAGATCGGTGAGATCAACCTGCAGCTGGCCAATCTGGATGCCGACCGCCGCGCCAACGCCCTCGCCGATCTAAGCCGGGTTGAAGCCGAGCTGAATCAGGTGACCGAGCAGTGGCAAAATGCCCGCATGCGTTCACGCGAGCTGACCTTGCGGGCCACACAGGACGGGACTGTACTCAACCTGCGTTATCGTAGCGAAGGTGCGGTCGTGCCGCGAGGCGAGCCAATCATGGATATTGTCCCCGCCAGCAAGGTCTTTGTGGTGGATGCCGAAGTGTCCCCGATGGATATTGATGTTGTGACGCCCGGCCTGAAAGCGCAGGTCCGCCTGTCGGGCCTCAAGCAACGCACCCATGTCACACTGAATGGCGAAGTGCTCCGTGTCTCACCTGATGCACTAACGGATGAGCGCCGGGGCATCAGTTTTTTTGAGACCCGCGTGCTGTTTGACACAAATGACCCCGAATTCCAGAAGCTCGCCGCACGAGGAGAGCTCTACGCTGGTATGCCCGCCGATGTGGTCGTGGTCGCGCATGAACGCAGTCTGCTGCAATACCTGATGCAGCCCGTCGCGGACAGCTTTGCCCGCTCCTTCCACGAAGATTAAACGAAACAAAAAAGCCCTGCATCAAGCGATGCAGGGCCAGTTTGTAGAAAACCAGTCCTTAGCCCTGTGTGCCCTTGAGCACCTTCAGCAGGCTGTTCTGTGCGCGGTCTGCGGCTTTGGTGCTGTCGCTGGCGGGCTGATGCGCGATCGCCGAGAACACGCCTGTATTGGTCAGACTGAACACCCAAGTCGTGTACCCCTTATTGGGATTAGACGCGCACCGGCTCTGTGCGGTGGCCAGCTGCAACCGGGCCGAGGTGCTCACCTTGCCGGGGGTAAAGCTGAACCCGCTGGCACAGGCCAGACGCAGCGCATCTTCCTTGTCTCCCATCAATTCGGCCAGAGTGCTGCCGGGCGCGGCCAGCTCTTCCGTCACATAACCTTTAACATCGGCTGTCTCCCACGCCAGCGGCTGGGCCGGGCTGGGTTTGGCATCCTGCAACCCGGCCCGTGCGAGCAGGTCCACCAGCGGAGCAGGCAGTGGCGCCACGATAGGCGGCGCTACAGGTGCAGCAACGGCCTGAACCTCAGGTGTCGGGGTTGTCGCTACACTGGGCGATGTGCTTACCGGAGCCGGCGTATCGACCGCCGGAGCCGGTTCAACCAGCAGAGCGGGCTGCTGCAACGGGGTCGCCTGTGCCAGCTCAAGAGCAGCGGGAGCAGGAGCCGTAACGGCCTGATCCTTGAGAACCGCAATCGCTTCAGCCGCAGCGGCAGCCAGATCGGTGTCGGAAGTCGGGGCGGCCACGGAAGGTGCATTCACCACCGGGGTTGGGCTGGCGTCACCATCAAGTACACTGGAATGAGCCAACACGGTCTCACCAGCTAAGGTCGGGGCAGGAAGGCGCAGAGCAGCGTTATCTTCTTCAAAGATGATTTTGGGCGTTGCGCTGGCTACATCGGTGCTCGAAGCCGCCGACGTGGCTGGAGCAGCCGTGGCAGGGGCGTCACCCACCACCCACTCGCTCGCAGAGGGCAAGGCGGTACCGGATGGACGCGCACTCTGAACCGGTGCTGTGGGGGCGGGAGCTACCTGTCCGCTCGAAGCCGCAACGCACTCACGCAAGGTTGAAATAGCCTTGGTGGTCCCGGTCAGCTCAAAACTGTTACCATCAACCGTAAGGGTTCTGCCCGCGGCAATCGCCTGCAACAAATCCGGACGATCTCCCACATTAATAACGTATAACTCAGGCTTGGCCACACGCGCAGGCAGCTGCAGCGCGGCCTGACCATCAACCGTTATGCTAGAGGTCCGCGACCCGCCAACCGGAAGCTGCGCCCCCTTCTGACCAATGCCCAGATTGATCTCGCCTTGCGGGTTGAGCGCCAAAATCATCCACAGGTTGTTGTCATAGCGGGCTTCGGACACACAATAGGCAAACTTACCCTCGGGTGTGCGCATAACCCCGGTCTTCCACGGAGACTGAACCGTTGCCGTGGCCAGAGCCGCCGGAACCACCGCCGTCGTTGCCAGCAACGCCGCCAACACAATACGCACTGATGTCATGACACTTTGTCTCCCGATTAAATCCGACATGGATGTAGCGGGTGCGTGCCATTTATGCAAGCGCTGCGTCAGCCTAAACCGGTCGATCCACGGCTATTTGTTAACAACAGGAGCGGACACCGGCGCAGACTCGGTAATGTCGATAAGACCTGTCAGCTTGTGCGCAGCCCACTGGGCCTGTGCATCATCCTGAGCATGAATAATGGCCAGCGGTTGCCCTGTGTCGATAACTTGCCCCAACGCCACCACCTGACTAAGGCCCACGGACGGATCAATCCGGTCCTGCGGACGGGTGCGCCCCCCGCCAAGCTCAAGAATCAGAAGACCCAGTCCACGCACATCCATACGGGTGATATACCCAGTGCGGGGGGACGGCACAGCCCGCTGGATCGGAGCAGCAGGAAGATACGCGCTGGCTCGCTCCACGATATCCGCAGGACCACCCAGCATTGCCACCATGCGGGCAAAGCGCTCGGCAGCAGCGCCGCTGGCCAACGCCTGCTCACACCGGCGACGGGCCTCATCCTCCGTTTGGGTAAGCCCTCCCATGACCAGGAGGCGAGCGGCAAGCGCCAGCGTCACCTCGGCCAAGCGTGCCTCAACCCGTCCTCCAGCCAGCCAGTCGATACACTCCCGCACTTCAAGCGCATTCCCCGCTGTTGTGCCAAGCACCTGATTCATATCGGTTAGCAAAGCCGATGTCCGGAGCCCGGCTTGCTTGGCAACCGCCTCAATACTGTTTGCGAGCGCCTGTGCCTGTGATAACTCGGACATAAAAGCGCCCTGACCGAACTTGATATCCATCACCAGTGCATCAAGTCCGGCTGCCAGTTTCTTGGACAGGATGGACGCGGTAATGAGGTCAAGGGATTCAACCGTTGCGGTCGTATCCCGAACGGCATACATCCGCCGGTCAGCCGGAGCCAACTCGGCCCCTGCCCCGATGATTGCGCACCCCACCTGTCGCACCGTATCCTGCCAGCGCTCCAGACCGGGCTGGATCAGATAGCCGGGGATGCTTTCAAGTTTGTCGAGTGTGCCGCCGGTATGGCCAAGGCCGCGCCCGGCCACCATTGGTACATAGCCACCACACGCGGCAACCAACGGAGCCAACACCAGCGAGGTCTTGTCCCCGACCCCACCGGTTGAATGCTTATCCAATATCGGGCCGCTCACCCCAAGGGCGCGCCAGTTCATGACCCGGCCGGAACGCGTCATGGCCTGTGTCAGCGCGACCCGTTCATCGAGCGTTAAGCCCTTGAAATAGACGGCCATACAGAACGCGGCGATCTGACCTTCCGTAACTGTATCGGCGGATACCCCGGCAATAAAATCGGCAAGCTCGCCCCCGCTCAGGCTTTCGCCATCGCGCTTACGCCGGATCAGTTCCTGTGGCACCATCATCCTCTACCTCGCCTTCTAAAGCTCTGAACCGCCAAACCCATTGTCCCAGATGGATAAATCCGGGCTAATGGGGTACAGAAAAGAGTGCTGACCCTGCCACAACAGGCGGACATTTTGTCCGTTCTTCAAACTCGCCGGAGAACCCTAACTTTACCTTAACCGTGCAAAGGCAGAGTGAAAGGATGGGTTAATTCAACCATTTGATAAGGCTGGTTTTTGTGGAGCGGATCGAATTGTCCGGATTGCAGGGTAAAAGCGGCGGCTCCGAGCCGGCTCCGCTTGAGCAGTCCGAACTGCCGCACTTCCGGGCCACAGTTGATGAATTCGAGATGGCCTTGGCGGCCCATGGCGTTGATTTCCATTCCCCGCCCTTCACACTGCCGGAAACTGTCACGGCCCGTGAGCTGGCGGACCAGATTACCGCGTTTTTCTACAAGATCCGCGACCGAGAAGGCCCCATCCTCTCGCTACTCTGGCAACAATTCAGTGAGAGTTTCGAACTCCCGGCGGAGCTAGCCCCGCTGCGTGAAGCGGGCGAGCGGATTGCGGCTGATTTTGATCGCGGACTAGGAGCCGGGCATAAGAACGCTTACCACAACCGTCAACATACCGTCGAAGTTCTGAGCTGTGCGCAGGTCATGGCGCTGCTTGATGCCCGCAGCCCCAAACCGCTGGATGCCGAAACACGCATGACCCTTCTGCTCGCCGCCCTGATTCACGACTGGCATCACGATGGCGGTGTGAATGGTGAAGAGTATTTCCGCCTTGAAAAAATCGCCCTGCGCGCGGCTAAACCCTATTTCAGTGCACTCAGCCTGTTGCAGCAGCAGAAAATCGATCTGATGGTGCGCACGACTGACGTGAGCGGACCTCACCAGTTTGCCCGTACGGCGCTGGCGTATCAGCGTCTGTGCGCACGCATGGAGGCACAGGACGAGCCCCCTCCACCGCCGCCCGCACCGGAGGGGATGGAACTGCTGAGCACCCTCATGCGCCCCGAGCACGCGCAAACCGTGGAAGCCGCGGCCATGCTGCGCGATGCAGATATTCTGCCGTCCGCTGGCCTGACGGCGGAGTATGCCGCGGTGACTGATACCCGTTATCACGAGGAGCGGGCCGAGCCTTACAAACCCGAGCACTTTGCAGCCTTCCTCAATGCCGTAGTCAGCCGACCACGCACAACGTACGACAGCCGACCGCCGTTGCCGGACGAGCGACCGGGTTTGTACTTTGCCTTCTCTTCGCGGCCCGGCCAGCTGTTCAATGACAATATCCCGGATGTTGTGCGCGGCCATGCCCAACTGATGGAGGAGATGGGAGAACAACCCGATCCGGAGGCCGAACAGCGCGAAGCCGCAAACGAGCCGGTCGTTGACCTGTCCGTGTTTGAAGAGGTTAAGGCCGATGCTGCCCAGCTGGGACAGGTCAGCTCCATTACGCTTGAAAGCATAGGCAAGCTGCGCACGGCGTTAAAAGACGCCGGGTTTCTGGAAAGTCCGCCCTTCACCCTTTCACTCAAACATGCCGAAAAAATCATCCCCAATGCACGACCTGAATTACTGGCGCGCCTGAACCTGTCCGATCAGTCCGCCGATACACTACAACGCCTGCATGGCGTAGGCGGACCACTGGTCAGCGCGCTGGTGGGGCATCTGTTTGACAGTATCGGCCTGCGGGTCGATGACGCGGTCTATCGGGCTGCCGCGGCCATCGCCAAGGACATTGACAGCGGGATCGGCGTCGGCACGCTGGATGACAATCCGGCCAATGAACGCAACCCCTATCACAATCACTTTCACATCATTGATCTGCTGCTGGTGTGTGACCTGCTGGGTCAGCGCGCCACCCAGCGCGGCGCACCCGCCAGCAGCCCGCTGGCGCGGGGCCTGATGCTGCTGGGCGCGCTCATCTGTCACTGGCATCACACCGGTAAAGGCAACAAGGTAGACGGTGTCTACAAGCTGTTCCATCTGCAAGATCATGCCTTGCGCCACGCCGCACCGCATGTCACCGACATGAGCAAAGAGTTACGGCAGTCGCTTGAAATTCTGGTCCGCGCCACTGACCCGCGCGAACCCTACATCTTCTCGCGCGCGGCCTATAATTTTCACGTTGGGCTGGGGCCGCGCCCGACCCTGCTCGCCGGGTGTGAGCCGCTGGCCCGTCTGCTCACCGATCCGGCTCTGTGTACGCTCACGGCCCGTCTCAATGACGCTATTTTTGTGCCGTTTGTAGGGCTGGGCTCGGCGTACAGCGCCCGCAGCATTGTACAGATGGGCCGCGAGATCGGCGTTCCGATCGATTTTACCTTCGTGCGCAAGAACCTGATTGCACCCATGCTCACCCGCCCGCCTTATCCGGGTGAGAAGCCGCCACCCGCAATTGTGCTCGGCCCTCAGCGCATAGCCAGCTTCACCTCGTCGGAAGCGCAAGCCCTGTTCAACTCCAGTATGCACGCCCTGCTGGTCGCGCAGGATCGTAAACCGGCCAGCCCTGTGCCGCGCCCAAGGGTCCCAGCTCCGTCACAGCCTCTGGGCGCAGAGCCACCAGTTGCGCCGACCACTCTTGCGCCGATGACAAGCGAGGCGGCTCCTGCCGCGCCCTCCTCTGCAGCAGCGATAGCGCCCGAGATTCAGCCCCAGACCGAGCGACCACCGGAGACCCCACCCTCACGCTTGCAGCCGGAGGTCGAACCAGCTAGCCCAACTCCGGCGGATACTGTGGTGGACAGCATCATCGCTGCTGATGAGCCGATTGCTGAACTCCCACTGACAGAAATTCTGGCCCAGACACCGCCGGCCCCGCCGCCGATTACGCCGGAGAGCACGACGCCGCTATCCGCTACGCCAGCGGCCAAAGCGGATTTCTTCGGCCATACCGAGTTTGAACTGGACAGCCAGGACTTGCCCGACTCCAAACCTCTCAGCTTTGGCGACATTCTCACTCCGCCTCCCGCTGCGGACATCGCAGGTGCCGAAACGTCCGAATTGCCCGACTTTCCCCAGTTCCGCTATCATGCCGACCCGGTAGCCAGCGGGGTGATCCGCCCCTCGGCACAGGACTGTGCCTGCTGTGGCCGGGTGCGCGGCTTCAGCTATTTTGGTCCTGTACACGATATCACCATGGGCGAGCGGCGCGTATGCCCGTGGTGCATTGCCGATGGCAGCGCCCACGGGAAACTGGGGATGACGTTTGCCGATATTACACCGTTGCGCACGGCGGGTGTGAGTGAGGATATCATCCGCGAGGTCGTCACCCGTACCCCGGGCTATCAGAGCTGGCAACGCGACAACTGGCTGGTGCATTGTAATGATGCCTGTGTGTTTGCGGGCGATGCAACGAGCGCCGAAGCCCAGAACATTCCAGCCCCGGTGCGTAAGCAGATGCTCGACTATTATGATCTGAGCGAAAAGGCGTGGCCAACCTTCATCAGCAACTACCGCCCCGGTGGTGATCCCGGCCTGTACAAGTTTGTCTGCCGCCAGTGCGGCGAGATCAAATATGGCTGGGATTGCAGCTAAAAGCGCAGTTCGACACCTTCGACTCCCTGTCGACTCCCGGAGTCATTTCAGAGTCATCCCCAAACGTTTCACAAGATATCCCTGTTATCCACAGGGCGACTCGCGATTCCTGTCTAGGCGCGGTTAATGCCTAGGCATAGGATGCGCCCGCTGAGGCAGAAGTAACCTTTTGTTAAGCAATTCGCCGACCCGCAGCGCATCGCGCCTATGGATAGACGAATCTAAAAAAGGCCCCATCCATAGAGGGTCACGTAACGGGAGTTAACTTTTTACAGGGGCCAGATTACGCCCGGTCAACGAGGAGAATGGAGCACCATGCAAATCGAGAATACCTGGACGGACGAACGAGTCAGCAAACTAAAAGAATTGTGGTCGCAGGGCAAAACTGCGTCGGAAATCGGTGTGGCGCTGGGTGGTATTTCGCGTAACGCTGTAATCGGCAAGGTGCATCGCCTCAAGCTGGCGGGCCGCCCCTCGCCCATCAAGCACCGCCCGCTGGAGCAGGCTCCGGTTCTGCCAACCCCGATCGGCGGCGGCACCGCCACCATTCTGGCGCTGGGCGATCGCTCGTGCAAATGGCCGATGGGCGATCCGCTGTCGGTAGACTTTCACTTCTGCGGCAAAAGCGCGGCACCGGGCATCCCCTACTGTGCCGATCACTCGCAGCTGGCTTACCAGCCCAAGAAGCTGAAGAGCAGCAGCAACTAATACGATCTCGTTTCGGAGAGCAGACGGCCCGGTGTGCAAACACCGGGCCGTTTATTTATATTCTGGGTCCGTTAGTCGGCTAGAATCCGCTGTCGTGTAATGAAGGAGCGACGCGCGTGCGGATCCCAGAACAGCGTCTCGGCCTGATGCTTGGCGAAATCGGCATCTTTCTCAGCCAGATGAAAGAAATGCCTAGCGATCCGGAAGCGCAAAGTGCTGCCATCACGAACAACAAGGCTGTTCCCCAACGCAACCCCCGAGACACTAGCGACCACTAGGCCCGGTCCTGCCGAAACAAAACACAACCCGACCCCTGCCGCCATACCGGCCAGTGCCAGCGGACGAATCTTCTCCATCCGTCGCTTTTCCCCCAGCGCCAGATCGCGTTGCCGTGCCGCAATCTCTGCGAAGCGCTCCGTCGGCGTCTTCGCCAGTTGAGAAATCAGGGCATTGGGGCGCTCGTGCATCTGCCGCTGGTAGACGGCGCCCGGCATGACCGCTTTCAAATGCTCGCGGATGAGCTCAAATAAATTGACCTGCATGGCACGCTCCGAGCGGGAAATTAGAAGCGAAGCCGGCAAAACGCAAGACCATAGGGATTAACCGATACCAAACCCGTCAACGAGCAGGCGGCGGGCCAAGTCTTCCTCGGCCGGGCCAGCGCTAAACTCCAGCGAGTACTCGGTCAGCGCTCCCCCCGCGAGTGGGAAGTTAGCACGTAAAGCCTGCAAAAAGGCAACGAGGGCCTTGGCCGAAACGCCACCGGGCACTGGTACAACGGCTTGCGGATAGTCGGCCAGATCCATCACATCGCTGTCCACATGCACATAAACCGAGGTGAAGCCACGACGGCGGATTTCGGCAAACAGAGGCTCCCAGCGATGTGCCTCTAGCTCCGCCACGGGCGTCCGCCAGATTTTCTGCGCGGCAATGATGCGAAATTCTTCCGGGTCCATATCGGCATCGCGAATCCCGACATAAAACAGCTGGTTAGCGGTTAGCTTGTGCGATGCCAGCGCGGTCATGGCCGCTGGCCCCTCGCCCATCAGGGCGCGCACCAACATGCCATGGAAATTCCCCGACGGACTGGTAGCCGGGGTATTGATATCCGGGTGAGCATCGACCCACAGCAGCGCCATCGTCTCGCCATATCGGCCCAGCGCGTGGGCGAGCGACATATAATCAGCCACACAGTCGCCGCCGATGGTGAGGATGGGCATGGGCATATGGTCAAGCGCAGCTTTGGCTTTGGCGAAGTGTTTTTGCAAAGTGACGAAGGCTTTCACCTGCTCACGGGTGCCTGAAAAATCCGCCGCCTCAACCGCCACATCGATCACCGGGCAAAACTGGGCAGCAATCTTGCGCAGCACCCCGGCCCCGCGCGCATAGCCATAGGGTGCACCGCCGCCCTGCCAGATGGGAAAGTGAAGGATGCTGTGGAACATGAGTTGAGTGTAGCTGCCCCACTGCTGAGGACTGGTTAACAGCACCACTCGCCGCAACCAATTGAAGGTTAAGTATTTTTCAGCGCAAAGACCGCTTTTTAGAGCGATTTTAAGGCTTTTGCGGGAGAATGGGGCTTGAACAACGAGGATTTGCCATGTCCGGCCCCTGCGGCGTCTTTAATGGTCTTTGTCAGAAAGCGGGCGCTGCTCTGGAGAGAGCACAGGATCTTGCAGCGGAGACGGCTGGAAAAATAGAGCAGACCACCGGTATTGATCTGGCAAAACTCAAAGATCACAATGCCCTCGCCAAGCTGGGGCGTGACTACAATGATTTCTCCCAACAGGCGATGGATAAGGTCGTAATGGGGCAAGCTGGTGTTGGTAAGCCGATTGCTGCGCCTGCCGCTGACGAAGGTGGTCAACGCTCACTCACAGGCGGTCGAAACGCACCCCTTAGCCCAGAAGCACAAAAAAGGTCCCAAGCCGTACTTCATCGTCTTGCGGCTGAGCGCGGCAACAAACCCGGCATGTAATCGCAAATAACAGGATAGACTAAGGGCTGACCACGCGGTCGGCCACGCGCAGCAGATTTTCATCGAGCGGCGCGTAGCTCGGCCACTCACCGGCAGCAACAGCATCAAGGCTGGGCGTCGGCTGGGCCAGCTGCAGCTGGTAAATCCAGTAATTCGCCAGCACCCGCTCAATAAAATCACGAGTTTCGCCAGCTGGCAGCGTTTCGATAAACAGCAGTGGGTCGTTGCTGACCGTTTGCAATTTCTTCCACTTGCCCAGCTGGCCGGGGCCGCTGTTATAAGCGGTGAGCAGGTAGAACAGATTGCCCTCGACCTCGCGCTGGCCAAGCAGATACTCGACATAGCGCTGACCAAGCGTGAGATTGAGCTGCGGGTCGCGCAGTTCGTGAATGCTCTGGCGGTCAAACCGGCGACCCGCCATATAGCTGGCCGTGGCCGGCATCAGCTGCATCAAGCCGGTAGCACCAACATGGCTGCGCGCGGCGGTATCAAACTTGGACTCCTGCCGCATCAGCGCGAAAATGAGGGCACGGTCAACGCGAAAACCGCCATCCGGCTCCCAGCGCGGCACTGGGTACAGCGCTGCATCATAAAGTGCACCACCGGGGGCGGGAATAGCCGTACCAACCCGCAGCGCCAGATTGGGCAGCCCCAGCGCGGTCGCCATGGCCACAAGGGATTCTTCCAGTTGCTCGTTCCCACGGGGATGAATACCGCGTAGCTCGGCCTCGGCCAGATCCATCGCGCCAATCTGTAGCAAAGCCAAAGCCCGCTTGCCCGCTACGGTTTCGCCAAGCGCGACCAGATGCTCGCCGCTCAGGGTAGGGATATCCCAGTTCAGGCTGGCGGTCAGCCCCAGCTGGCGATTGGCAATCAGGCCATAAAAGGTACGGGGGTGCTCGGCCGCCTTGCGCAGCCAGACCGAGACATCCTTGGCCTGACCAAGACGGGTCAGGGCGCGAGCTGTCCAGAAGGCGCCAGCCGCCCGATCCCATGGGCTGGCGCTTGCATCATCAGCTAAGGCTTTGAAATGATTTAGAGCTGTCGTGTAGTCACGTCCGCGCCACGCGGCCAGACCAGGCTGGAAGTGCCCACCATCGGTGCTGCCAACGACTGCAGCGGCCATCAGGCCACCATTAATGCCGCGACGATTGATCGGGTTATCAAGCTTACCCGCACCCTTACTGGGGCGGAGCAGGGCAGCCTTCTTGTAAATCTGATCAGCACCGGGCACATCGGCATAACCATCCAGCCAAGCCTTCAACTCAGCATAGCTTGCCTTATAGCTAGGCACCTGCAGGTAACGCTGGGCCAATACTTGCCCAAGCAACCGCTTATCGACCAATAGGGCGATCAGCGCATCGGCCGCCGCAAGGTCGCCTTTTGCCTGAAGATCGAAAATCTGGTGGTAATTGTCGGCATCCGAGGGGCTGAGAAGGTAAGTTCCGGCACTGGCGCCCAGCATATCGGTAAGGGCGAATTCAAGCCAAGCCCCGGTATTATCGCTCGCTTTGGCCACATCCTCAGTGGTGGGAACGCTCGGAACGCTGATCGCAGGTAGCATGGCGACCGTCTCATCACCGACCGCACGCGTAGCTCCCGCCAGAACAAATGCCAAAACAAAAGCAAGAATTGCGACCACCGCGATGAAGCGATGCCCCAGAATAGCGCGGGCGCTGTTCAAGTAATCGGAAGTTCCGACCAGTCTTTCCATAATGGCCATGGTCTAGACAGCCGTTTGCGCTATTGCAAGATAATAAGTATTAACTCTTAAGCAACCAATGCTGTTGACAGGGTAATTATGAAGTCTTTCCAGATACTTGTAAAATGTTACAGAGAATCAATTTTATTCTTTAAAAGCCGCAGATCCCGCCACGACTCGCGCTTCTGGGCTGGAGTTCTTAACAAATAGGCGGGGTGATAGGACACCAAAGCCGGGATGGAGTCTGGCAATCCGGCCGAGTGATAACTGTGCCAATGGCCACGCAAACGACTGACGCTCTCATCCTTGCCGAGCACGGCCTTGGCCGACGAGGCACCGAGCAGAAGCAGGAACTTGGGCTGGACCAGCTCGATATGGCGCATGAGGTAAGGCAAACAGGTTGCCACTTCCTCAGCCTTGGGGGTGCGGTTCCCGGGTGGTCGCCACGGTAAGACGTTGCTTATATAGAGCTGTTCACGGGTGTAGCCGATGGCGGCCAGCATTTTCTCGAGCAATTGTCCGGCTCGGCCGACAAAAGGACGTCCGGTGCGATCTTCCTCCTCGCCCGGCGCTTCCCCGATCAGCATGACCGGTGGCTGCAACGCCCCCTCGCCAAAAACGAGGTTCATTGCCGTGTCCTTGATCCCTAGCGTATGAATGTGCTCGAGCGCGGCGCGCAAATCCTCCAGACGCGTGATCTTGGCCAGATCAACCGACGGCGCAACCGGTCGGGCAAGCTTGGCAACTGGGGGCGCTACAGGCACCGTCTCCAGTTGAGCGAGTATACTGGGACGTGGCGCAGCTGATGTCTGTGCAAGCGGGGGAGTTACGGCGCGGTTACTAACCAGCGAAAGGGCAGACGGCCCCTCACCCAAGGCCTCATCGGCTCCCATAGCGATCTGCCAGCGCAAGGCATCCAGATCGGCGGACAGCTCGGCAAAGGACAGGGGCGAAGACATGCTGCAGCTTTGACGCCAGACGCTTGGCGGGTCAAGCACTTTGCGCTACCAAAGCCCATGCGCAAAACCGACTCGGGCTGGGCTGAAGCCGAACACCATATATCCAAAGCCGACCGCAAGCTGGCCAAAGTCATTGCCGCGGTTGGCCCCTGCACCCTGAAGCCGGATCGCAAACGATCCCCTTACGAAGCGTTATGCCGGGCGGTTGCCCATCAACAGGTGCATGGCAAAGCGGCCGAGGCGGTTTTAGCTCGGTTGCTGGCACAGTTCCCCGATCATTCGTTCCCGCCGCCGGAGCTTATCCATAAAGCCAAGGCCGAAACACTGCGCGCCTGCGGCTTCTCGGGGGCCAAAGTGCTGGCGCTGCAGGACATTGCCGCAAAAACCCTTGATGGCGTTATCCCGGATCGCCGCCGTTGTGCACGACTGGCAAATGAGGAGATCATCACCCGCCTGACCCAAGCCCGCGGTGTTGGGCGTTGGACCGTGGAAATGTTCCTGATGTTCACGCTTGGTCGGCCGGACGTGCTGCCGGTCGATGACTTCGGGATTCGCGAAGGTTACCGCCTCCTGCACAAGCAGGAGGAGCAGCCGAAACCCAAAGTGCTGGCCGAGATCGGTCAAAAATGGGCCCCATGGCGCACAGTGGCCAGTTGGTATCTGTGGCGGGCGGTTGACCTCTACCGCTAGTCAGATCTGGAATTCCTGATAGACTCGGCCTCGCGAATTTCTGGAGGAACCCATGATCCGTCTTCTTATGTTGGCCCTGTTGACTCTCACCACCCTGACTGCCTGCAATACGGTGCAAGGACTGGGCGAAGATATCAAAGAGGGCGGCGCGGCAGTTGACCGCGCGATCAGCAAGTAAATCCAGTCAGGCGGTTGCGGTTTTACTGGCGTTAAGCACGGCCGTGTGCAGATAGGCCTGCGTCCGCACCAGTTCGTCACGAATCGCCTGAAGGATCTGCTCTTTTTCATGCCGTAGGGCCTGATGGCCATGCTCGGCCTTCTTGCACAGGTGGCTGAGTTTTTTCGCCCCCAAGTTACCGGACGCCCCTTTCATGCGGTGCGCGGCACTACGCCAGCCTTCAGCATCATGACTTTCCAGACACTTCTGCAATGCAGCAAGACTGAGCTGGGCCTGATCGGTGAACAGGGTGATGAGCAGGCGTTCCTCTTCAACATCGCCATCGGTAAAGGAGCGTAACTGCACCAGATCGACCGGCGCTTCGCCGGTTTGGGCATCGACGATCTGCGGGCGGCTGGAATCCGGCAGGGTAAACCAGCGGGTCAGCATCTTGCGCATATGATCGAGCCGCAGCGGCTTGCTCAGATAATCATCCATGCCTGCCTTCAGGCAACGCTCGCGATCGCCGATCATGGCGTTAGCCGTCATGGCCCCGATCGGCAGACGCACACCGCGCTCGCGCAGCTGCGTGGTCGTCTGGAACCCGTCCAGTTCCGGCATCTGGCAATCCATGAAAATAATGTCATAGCGGTTCTTGGCAGCATATTCGAGCGCCTGCAGGCCGTTCTCGGCCAGATCGATATGACCGAAGCCGAATTTCTGCAGCAACTTGCGGGCAAACACCTGATTGACCGGATAGTCCTCCACAATAAGCGCACGTGCCTGCCCGACCGGCAGGCGCGCTGCTTTTTCGTCGTGCGCCTCAATGGCCTGCTCCAGCACCCGCATATCCTCGGCCTGCGCCGCGCGCAGCGGCAGCGTGAACCAGAACGTAGATCCCTGCCCCGGCGTGCTGGCCACATCTATCGTGCCGCCCATGAGGGTTACCAGTTGCTTGGTAATGGCAAGACCAAGACCGGTACCGCCATATTTGCGGGTAATCGAGGCATCGGCTTGGGTAAATTTCTCAAATATGTTGGTCAGTTTTTCGGCCGGGATACCGATGCCGGTATCGGTCACCGCCAGGACCAGATTTTCGGCATCCGGCTGGATTTCACAACTCACCCGCACCTGCCCGACGTTGGTAAACTTGACCGCGTTCCCCACCAGATTGGTTATGACCTGACGCAAACGGCCTGGATCGCCCCAGATGGCCGGCGGCACGTCACCCGAGAGCTCAACCGCCAGCTCGATCCCTTTGATTTCGGCCAGCGGACGAAGCAATTTAAGCGTATCATCCAGAGTTTCCTGTAGGTAGAACGGAATGTTCTCCAGCGTGAGCGCACCCGCCTCAATCTTGGAGATATCAAGGATATCACACAGCAGCGTGCGCAGCGATTCAGCCGAGCCGCGGATGGCCTGCACAAAATCTTTCTGCTCCGCATCAAGCGGGGTATCGGCCAGCAAGGTCGCCATACCGATCACGCCGTTCATCGGCGTTCGTAGCTCATGGCTCATATTGGCCAGAAAGTCGCTCTTGGCCTGATTGGCTTTCTCCGCTTGCTGCAGACTCGCGGCCAGATCGGCAGTCATGGCCTCGTTCTTCTCATTCATGCGACGCAGCTGGCTAAGGAACTGCTGATGAATGTCTTCCGCGCGCTTGCGCTCGGTGATATCACGGGCAATAGCGGCAAAGTTGGTGATCGCCCCATCCGCATTGCGGATGGGAGACACACTCAGGTCGAGCCAGCGCGGCGTTCCCGACTTGCTGAAATTGAGCAACTCGCCCTTGAACGGTTGCCCGGTGAGCAAACTGGACCGCAGCTCGCTCAAAACGGTAGCGTCGGACTTCTCATGCGCCTGTAAAAAAACCAGTGGCTTGCCCAGCACATCCTCGCGATCATATTCGGTTATGGCCGTGAAGGCTTCATTCACATAAATGACATTCGGCCCCTCACTATCCTCATTCATATCTGCGCGGCTGATCAGCACAGCATCATTGGCATCGGCGATGACGGTTTCAAGCAGCTGCGCCCGCTGCTGGGATTGCTCGCGCTCAACAACGTGCGCGAGCTGAAGCGCGATGCCAGTGAGAGCCGCCTGCACCTCGGTCTCAGGAGTACGAAAGCGCGAGTCATATAGCTCAATCAGGGCCATCAGGCGCCCATCAAGCAAGACCGGCAGCAGAAGGCAGGAGCGCAACCCGCACTGGTGAGCGCGCCCAAAACGGGGCACCGTTGTGAGCAAGGCCGGGAGAGATAACCAGACCGCCTGACCCTCCGTCAACAATGGCCAGTGCTCGACCGGTAGCGGCGGGGCGGTACGCATCTGCAGGCAGCGCACACCATCACGCAAAAACCAGATCGGGACACTCTCGAGCTGACGGCTCTTGTTCTGATGCATCAGCACATGGCCGACGTCCCAACCAGTCTCGCGGGCCACCAGCTCGAGCGTCAATTGAAATGCCTCGCGCACCGTAATGGCGCTGTTCGCGATTTCGGCGGCACGCTGTAACAGGTTAGATAATTGCATGGAGCGGCGCATCCGCTGCATTAAAGGCACCACAACCATGCAGGTAAAGACGGCCGTTGCAACAGCCATGTCCAACGCGACCAGAATAACGATGGTTTCACCCGCTTTGGCATCCGGGAGGAGATAGGGGCCGAGCAAACGGACATAGGCCATGTTGGCGGCGAAGCACGCCATGACCATGGCAACACTGACGGTGAGTAATTTGCGCAGGCGGAATGATCGTGTCATACATGTCACGCTGCAAAGGACAGGCCAAGCTAACCCTACTGTTTTATAAGCGCAGCACGCTCTGACTGTTCCGCACGCAAGGCAAAGTGCAAAGCAAATTGCAACTCTCTCTCGAATCCGGAGAGCCTCCGCCGCGCGGGATAGGCGATGTTCGCTTTCGCACCATTCAGAAACCTTGAGGGCAGACAAGAGCTTATGGCAATGCACCATAACCTAGAGTGATAAAAGCCTGTGTTTTCGGTAATTGGCACATATTTCGCTGGTCTTGGCGTGACATGCTTATCATCGACACCAACGCTGAAGATCTCCTCATGAAGCAGCTACAAAGACTGCGCGATGATGCTGAGGGGTGGCGTAGTCTGCATTTGCATGTCGAGAGCCTGCCCCGCACAGACCTGCTGGAGCACATTGAACAATTCGCCGCTGCCTGCGCTGGGCAAGACACACAGGCCTACTTTCTTCACGCGGGTGATGTGCTTTTGCTGATGCGCAACGTTGCCGTCCGCTCCATACGCCAGGCGTCGCTGGCCTTTAACGGCCAGCACCAGAAAATCCTGTTTGACCCTCTCGTCGATCTGCTGGAACTGAGCTACGGCTGGGCCCGCGTCATGGCTCTGGTGGGAGATCGTCAGGAGCGCTTGGCGGAAGCCGCCCGCCAGTCGATTGAGCAGAGTCGGGCCCGCGAACTGGCACAGACCCGCCAGATGATCCTCAATTTGCCGGTTGATCCGCAGCTGATCCGAACACTGGATGAGCGCCGCGAGCGCCATGAGCGGCCTGTCATCATGGTGGTTGAGGACGAGCCGTTCTCGGCACGTCTGGTCGAAGGCGTGCTCAGCAGTACCTATACCGTCCAGTTGGCCTCGGATGGCCAAAGCGCCATTCTGAACTATGCGCGCTGGGCGCCGCATGTGCTGTTCCTTGATATCGACCTGCCGGATGTGAGCGGCTACGACGTACTGCATCGCATTCGTGCGATGGATCCGGATGTGTACGTCGTTATGCTCAGCAGTCATGCGGATCGGCAGCATATCCTGCAATCGCGCGAACTGGGCGCTCAGGGATTTGTCGGCAAACCCTTCACCAAGGACAAGCTGGGCCAGTATATCCAGCGCTGTCCCCTCATCAAAACCAGCAGCGACCGGAGGTCATCATGAGAATCCATAGCAACCATACCAGTTCCTTCTTTCGCACCATGCTCCTGTGTCTTGAGCATGATCCGATCAGCGTGACAGGCTGGAGCTGCCTGATTCTACCCGGCCTCCTGGCCGATGACGCCAACGCCAGTGAAAAGCTGGCGGTTCTGGAAGCGCAATTTACGGCTCTGGATGGAGCCTTGGTCCGGGGGGCCCAAGGCGATCTGGTTGTGCTCTTTCGCGGGCTGGGAGGGGCGGGAGCCAACCGTCTGATCCAAAGCGTCAGCGAAGCGTTTGAGGGTCATGAGATGCCAATGGCCCGCACCTACGATATCTTTCAGGACTGCCCGCTGGTCACGGAAGAATTCCAGTTACAGCTCAGCCAGCTCGATCCTAGCAAGGAGACTACTGTCATTACGGGTCGGTTCGAGACGGATTCCGAGGGCATCAAGCATATGGCCTCCGTGCTGGAAGAAACCAAGTTTGGCCGGACCTACCGCAGCCCGATGACCGTCATGCTGGTCGAGGATGACCCCATTACGGCGCGCATGGCCGGCAAGCTGCTGGGACAGGATCATGTCCTGATTACCGCGACCAACACCTATGAGGCGCTGGTAAACTACCTGCTCTATGCGCCGGAACTGGTGTTCCTAGATATCAATCTGCCCGATGGCAGCGGTTTTCATGTGCTCGATCAGCTGACGGCCTGCGATCCGGACGCCTATATCGTCATGTTCAGCGGGAATGACGCCATTGATACCATCCTCGACTCGCACCGGCGCGGCGCACAGGGCTTTGTCGTCAAACCCTTCCAGCGCGATCGACTGAAACATTTTATTGCTGAACGGGAACGCGTGGTTGCCGCGTCCCGCAGCTAGACGGGACAGAACTTCCCATATTGGCAGAAAGAACCGCGAGTCGGGCTTGCCGGAGGTCTGTGCCTCAGGCTATACCTGCCACAGTCCTATTCTTGTCCCCGGAGTGCGCCATGTTCAAACCATCGCTGTTGCTGTGTTCGCTGTCTGCTGCCCTGCTCATCGCCCTGCCCACACAGGCTGAAACACCAACCAACATTCTCTGCACGGTAGAGGGTCTGAGCGGAGCTTATACCCCAGCACAAGCGCTGACAGCACTGGGTGCGCAGATGGATGATGGTGCCACGCTGGTCTCAGCCAGCAATGAGACCATCATCAGCGCCTTTGAAACGATCACAACCGCTGATCCCTCCATGACGCTGGCACTAGCCCAGATTATTGCTGCGGCCCGGCCGGACCTGCTGACCGAACTGAATGCCCGCGTGACTGCGATGTGTCCGACTGCGGCTAACCAGATCATCGATCAAATCGAACAAGCGGCTAACGAGCCGACCGTCGATCAGCTCTCGGCGATTGCGGCTGACGGCGCAGCTGCCCCCGCTGCTGGTGGCAATGATGATGGCGGGTCTGACGGCAGCCCGCAGTAATACAGCGTTTTACCCCTGACGTGCGGCGTCATGCCTTACCGCCTTTTGGTCTGTGCTGCTGTGCTCTTGTATCTGTGTGTGCCCGCACAGGCCGAGCTGCGCATAAAAAAAGAGCGTCCGTTGAAATATGATTATTTCGGTGAGCAGTCCCAGACGAAACCAACACGCCCTCTCGCTGAAACGGCTCCTGTGCAGGTAGATGACGAAGGGGCGGAAGAGGATGATGAGATTACTTTGCACATTCCGACGCGACGGCCCGCTATAAAGCCCCGCCCACCGCAGGGCCGCATGGCTACCGCAGCAGTACCGGAACTTCAGCGTGAACCCTCTCCAATACAACTCCCCCCAACGGCACCAGTGATCCCACCACTCACACCGGAAGGGCAGTTAATTGCCGGAGCGCGGTTATTGTTGCAGCTTGAGAATGAGCCGGCCTTGTCAGGCCTGATCCAGCTTGATCCAGCAGGAAAAGCGCGTCTGCCTTTGGTCGGTGACCTCGCACTGGCTGGCAAAACACTGTTAGAAGCCGAGCAAACGGTGATAGCCGCCTATGCCAGCGGCTATTTTGTGGCACCACGACTACGGCTGACTTTGGAGGATACCCAACCATGACCGATCCCAAGCCCCTACCTTCGCGCGAGGCGTCCGGCACTCTGCACGTCCTTCCTCTCGCGGGTGCTCCCCTGTCTATGCCGCTACCGAGCCTTGACCTGCGCGACCAGTTGCGCCTGTTCTGGCGTCAACGCTGGCTAATCGCGGGAACAATCATCCTCAGTCTGGCGCTTACCGTACTGGCCCTGAGTCAGATCACCCCGCGTTACACGGCCAGTGCGCAGGTGATGATTGACCCCCGTCAGGCCAACATTCTGGATATGGAACAGGTGATGGCGGGCTTGCCCTCCAATACGGAAACTGTGCAAAGCGAGATCGAGGTTATCACCTCGCGCAATCTGGCCAGCCGCGTTATTGAAGCGCTCCATCTCAAGGAGCGGGCCGATTTTAATACCGCCGGTGCGGACGCGAGCAGCCGGGAAGTGACCAACCAGTTGGTGCAAAACTATCTGGACGCCCTTGATGTGCGGGCCGCTGGCCGCTCACGCGTTATCAACATCGCTTTTACCGCACAGGACCCCGAGCTGGCAGCCCAAGCCGCCAATACCGTGGCCGAACTGTATCTGGTCGAGCAGCTCGAGGCCAAATTCGAAGCCACCCGCCGGGCTACCTTATGGCTGAGCACGCGTCTTGACGAACTCCGCATCAAGGCTGAAGCCGCTGAGTTGGCCGTAACCCGATTCAAGGCGCGCTTGAGTGGGACAGCAAAAGCGGCAGATGATGAACTGCTGCCGCGCCTGAATGCCGATATCCTGACATTAACTGCCGAACTGGAAGATGCCCGCAAAAAACTGGTGCAACTTCAGCTCCTGAAGGAACGTGGCAAGACTGATCTGAACAACACCCAACTGACAAGCGCGCTTCAGAAGATCGCAGTCGCACTGGAAGATACCGAGCAGGAGATCACTGACCAGAGCCAGGAGCTCGGGCCGCGCCACCCCAAGATGATTGAGCTGAATCAGCGCCGGAGTGATCTGCGCAGCCAGTACAGCAACCAGCTGAGCACCGAAATCCAGACCCTGCAGCGCACCATACGCGAGAATGAGCAGAAACTGGTTTCCCTGCAGGCGGATCTGGCTCGGCTGAGTAATGACATCAACGACCCCAATGCGGCGGCGGTTCGGTTGCGCACCCTGGAGCGCGATGCCCAAGCCACACGCGCTCTTTACGAAACGGTGCTAACCCGCTTCAAGCAAACCACCGAGCAGCAGGGACTTGAACAGGCTGATGCCCGGCTGATCTCCCGCGCGGATGTGCCGTTGACACCCTCCTTCCCGCAAAATCGCCTCTTCCTGCTGTTAGCGCTGCTCGGCGGCACAGCTCTGGCGGTTGTTCTGGCGTTGGCGGCCGAAAAGCTCGACAGCGGGTTCCGCAGCGCCGAACAGCTGGAAAGCTGGCTAGGACTCCCCACACTAGCGACACTCCCCAGCTTGCGCTCACTGGGCGTCAAAACGGTTGCGCCGGAAGTCTATATCGCCCAGAAACCGACATCCTCCTTCGCCGAGGCGGTACGGATGCTGCGCACCGCTCTCCAGCTGGCCAATCCGGATCAGCCGCCACGCGTGCTCATGGTTGCGTCCGCCCTGCCGGGTGAGGGAAAAACAACCACCGCCATGGCCCTTGCCCGTCTCGCCAGTCTGTCGGGAGAGCGGGTGATTGTGGTGGATGCGGACTTGCGCCGCCCACGCATTCATCAGACCCTCAATGTCGAGAACAGCGCCGGGTTGGTCGATCTACTCACGGGTCAGGCCAGCATTGAGCAGGTGCTACGCGTTAGCGAAATCGACGGGAAGTCGGTGCATTACCTCACCGCCGGGCAGGCGACCCCGCAAGCCACCGAGCTGATTCGCTCTCCGCAAATGAAGCGGCTGGTGCAGTCGCTGGCCGCCAATTTTTCGCTGGTTATTCTGGATGGCCCTCCCGTACTGCCGGTGGCTGATGCCAAAGTGCTCAGCACGCTGGTGGACCGAATCCTCTACGTCGTGCGCTGGCACAGCACCCGCCGTGAGGTTGCGGCTCAGGCCGTAAAACAGCTGCGCGAGGTTGGGGGCAACATCGCGGGCGTAGTGCTCAATGGTGTAGATGTGCGCAAGCAGGCCGACTATAGCGACAGTGGCTATTATTATGGCCGCTATCGTCACTATTATGCCGACTAGATAGTGATGCGTCTGACTCCGTTGCTCACTGGGTGCGTGGCTTTGGGGATGCTGGCCCTTGCACTGCCCTATACAGCTGCTCACGCGCTTATTATCGCGGATCGCCCCGCCATCCGCGCTTTGCAAGATGGCACAGAGCTAACTGACTATGCCCTTTTACTGGCGCGGCATCAACGTGCCCTAACTATTCATAGTGACAGCCGGATTACCGCTGATCTGGCATTACTCAGTACAGCGGCGGCCCGGCAGGGACAGCTCAGCTGGGCAGAGGCCGAAGCGGCAGAGCTGGCCAATCTGCGGCAGCGACCACGCGATGCACTGAGTTGGGCGCGACTGGCTTATGTTCGCCATGCACAGGCCAAGTCCGCCAACCAGATCATTCCCGCCGTGATGCGCTCCATTGACAGCGCAGAGTATGTACCCGGCTTCATGCAGTGGCGGCTTATTCTGGCGCTGCAACTGTGGCCACAAATGAGCACACCAGAGCGCGACCGGACGGCGGCGCAAGTTGGCTTGCTGTGGCGGCAAAAACGCAGCAATCTCATCCGCTTGGCGCGAATCGTTCCACTGGCGAGGCAGATTGAGGCGATCATGACACAGTATTACCCGTATGAGACAGCTGCCTTCTTGCGTTACCGCCGTCCGCTGAGGCATACTGAACGCCATGGAGGCCACTAATGGCTGTTACTGTCTTTTCGGCTGTGTTGATGTTTTTCGCCCTCATGCTCGGGCTGCTTGGCTGCGCCGGGCTGGTCACCCTGAGCCGCCGACTGGATCGGCTACAGCGCCGTCAGGCCTATGAAACCGAGTGCATGGTGAAAGGTCTGCAAGCGCTGGAACAGCAAAACCGCCTTCTCAGCGAACGCCTCAATAGTGTTATCGATGCCGGGCAGAAGCTGGCGCAGGACCTTGAGCGCGCAGCGAACCCTAATGATGAGTCGCAGGCGACCGTGCGTACACCGCACCGGATCTTGCATTAGAGTTCAGGCCGAATGGGAGGCAAAAGCCCGCGCCAGCTTGCGGTGATGCAGGTAGGACAGCGGCAAACTGATCAGATAGGCCATTAGGATCAGCGCCATTCCGAGCCACGGCTTGGTAATCAGCAGCGCCGTCAGCAAGACAATGCCGAGCAAGATGAACAGAGCGGTATCACGAGGCACCTTGAGTTTTTTGAAGGAATAGGTTGGGACGCGGCTGACCATCAGCCCGGCCACCAGTAATGTCCATGGCACAATGAACCAGTGCTGCTGTGCGAGTGTGCCCAAGCGGTTTTCGACCAGACCGAGCGAGAGGACCAGTGGCAACATGGCGAGGCCAGCCCCCGCAGGAATGGGCACACCGGTAAAGAAATGCGCGGCATAGGGCGGCGGATTGGGATCATCCAGGGCGACATTGAATCGGGCCAGACGCAAGGCGCCGCAGCAGGCGAAGCAGAGGACAGCAACCCAGCCGAGCGGCCCAGCGTCATTAAGTGTCCAGAGATAGAGGATTACCGCGGGCGTCACACCGAACGAAACCACATCCGCCAGTGAATCCAGCTCGGCCCCGAACTGGCTGGTGGCTTTCAGCATACGGGCGATGCGACCGTCCAGCGTATCGCACAGCGCGGCAACAAACAGCGCGATCAGCACATGCTCCCACTTGGCCTGGGTGGCAAACCGGATAGCAGTAAGGCCCGAGCACAGGCTGAGCAACGTGACAGCATTGGGCAGCAGCGCCGCAAAGGATACCTGGGGCAGGCGCGAGGGCATTAACGCTTCACTCCTATGCGCGACACCTGCTCGCCGTTCAGATCAGCGAGCACGGTCTCACCGCCCACCATCTTCTGGCCAACACATACCAGCGGCGCAGTGCCCATGGGCAAATAGATATCGGCGCGGCTACCAAAGCGGATGATACCAAAACGCTCACCCGCAATCACCGTCTGCTCGGGCTTAAGTGTGTTGATGATCTGGCGAGCCACCAACCCGGCCACCTGCACATAGGCAATTTCACGGCCATCATTCAGGCGGTGCTTGATGGAGAGACGGCGGTTGGCATCACTCGCACGCGGATCGCTGGCATTGAGATATTCACTGCCTGCGTAATAGGTGCCGACGATGGTGCCCGCGACCGGAATACGATTAACATGCACATCAATCAGGTTGAGGAAGATGCTGATCTTGGCCATCGGCTCGGACGGCAGGGAAAGCTCGGCGGGCGGCACACCCTCACCCACAAAGCACACACGCCCATCGGCCGGACTGATGACCAGCCCTTCCCGATCCGGTGTGATGCGATCCGGGTCGCGGAAAAAGTACGCCACCCACCCCGTGACAATTAGGCCAAGGAAAAAACCGAGCGTTCCCAACGCCCAAGCCAGAATAGCCCAGACAACCGCAGCGCCACCCACAAAGGGCCAGCCAGCGGGGTGAAGGTCGGGAAGCTCGAATGTGTCAGATTTATAGAGAGGCATGGTCGCAAGTATTAATGCCCCACAGCAGGATTGGCTAGAGGGAATGGCAGGTTTTTTGTGCGGTTTTAGTTGCATTAAACTTTGAACTTTGCTCTATTTTGGGCTGAATTGACTTAAAGGAATATCGATGCGTAATGCAACCTTGACCTCTGCACCTCAACAAACGGACCCCAAGGTGCCGTTTGCTGTTCAGCGCGGGCGCTTTTTTAGCGGTGTGAAGGAAACTGTCATTGGTCCTGGTCTGCTTTTGTGTTTTGCGGCGATGGCCTTTCCTATCGCGCTCACTCTCCCGCTGCCCATCTCCTATTCGGTTATAATGGCTGCCGGTCTTTCTGGCGTGAGTGGCCTACTGGCATTTGGAATTGCGGCGAACATAGCTGTGCGGGGTCGCCTCGATAAAAGCGACAATATCCGCTCGATGAAAGACGGGAGGCGACTCCTCACCAAAACAAACGCCTATCGCTTGGGCGTTGCCTTTGCCGCTCTGTCCCATTTAGCGGGTGCTGGTTATGGCCTTCATAAGGCACCAGAGGATTTCAATAATCTTGTGGCAGCCAAACGTGCCGCTACTGCTCCGGCGCTTCCGGTACGCCCCACACCTCCCGCACCGCAATAAATCCTTACCAATTCTCAACACTTTGCCCCTTAGGGTGGGAGTCCTGTCCTAAGGAGTGTTTATTTTGTCTTTAAAGTCAGTCTGTGTGTATTGCGGGTCGTTCTCGAGCGCCAAGCAGGTCTATAAGGATGCAGCGATGGCCATGGGTACTGCTATTGGCAAGGCTGGCCTTGGCATGGTCTATGGCGGTGGCAATGTCGGTCTGATGGGCCTGACCGCCGATAGCGCCATTAAAGCCGGTGCCAAAGTGATTGGCATTCAGCCCACCTTTTTGAATGCCCGCGAGCCGGAGCATCCGGGCCTGACCGAGCTAATTAAAGTGGGCGATATGCACACCCGCAAGCGATTAATGGCTGAGAAGTCGGACGGGTTCATCATTCTGCCCGGCGGCTTTGGTACGCTTGACGAACTCGCGGAAATTCTGACCTGGCGGCAGTTGGGCCTGCATCACAAGCCGATTGTGGCAGTGGATATCAATGGCTATTGGACCAATCTGCGCGCGCAGGTGGACTATATGCACGATGAGGGCTTCATCAAGGATGCCCACCGTGACCTGCTGGGCTTTGTCAGTACGGTTGATGAGGTGCTGCCTAAACTTGAGGCAATGCGCATCGACGCGCAAGGTACCGCCCAAGGCGGCCCCGCCCCGGCGCATGACCATGTCACCGAACCGGACCACCTTGACCGGACCTGAATAAAGGCGTTTTCTAGCGGAAATTTTTTCGCAGGAGACGTTCATGGCCAAGATCAAAGTTAAAACTCCCGTTGTCGAGCTTGATGGCGACGAGATGACCCGCATCATCTGGGCGATGATCAAAGACAAACTCATTCACCCCTATCTCGATATCGACCTGAAATACTATGATCTGGGCATTGAGAGCCGCGATAAAACTGAAGACAAGATCACGGTGGAATCCGCCAATGCCATCAAGCAGTATGGGGTGGGTGTCAAGTGCGCCACCATCACGCCGGACGAAGCCCGGGTGAAGGAATTCAACCTCAAGAAAATGTGGAAGTCACCCAACGGCACCATTCGTAACATTCTGGGCGGCACGATTTTCCGCGAACCGATCATCTGCAAGAATGTGCCACGTCTGGTCACCAGCTGGACCAAGCCGATTGTGATTGCCCGCCACGGCTTTGGCGATCAGTACAAGGCCACCGATGTGGTGCTGCCGGGTGCTGGCAAGCTGACTATGACCTTTACCCCCAAGGATGGCAGCGCCCCGCAGAATTGGGAGATTTTTGACTTCCCAGGCGGTGGTGTAGCCATGGGCATGTATAATCTTGATGACAGCATCATCGACTTTGCCCGCGCCTGCTTTATCTACGGCTTACAGCGCGGCGTGGCGGTTTACCTCTCGACCAAGAATACCATCCTGAAAGCCTATGATGGCCGCTTCAAGGACCTGTTCGCCAAGGTCTATGCCGAAGAATTCAAAGCCAAGTACGAGGCGGCAGGGTTGACCTATGAACATCGCCTGATCGACGACATGGTGGCTACTGCCATGAAGTGGGAAGGCGGCTTCCTGTGGGCCTGCAAGAATTACGATGGCGATGTGCAATCCGACAGCGTGGCGCAGGGCTTTGGCTCACTCGGCCTGATGACTTCGGTGCTGCTGACTGCTGACGGCCAGACGGTAGAAGCCGAAGCGGCGCACGGCACCGTGACCCGCCATTACCGCGAACATCAGGCGGGCCGCCCCACCAGCACCAACCCGATCGCCAGCATCTTTGCCTGGACGCAGGGCCTGAAGTATCGCGGCAAGTTTGATAACTCGCCGGATGTGGTACACTTTGCCGAGAGCCTTGAGAAAGTGTGTGTGGAGACAGTGGAAGCTGGCTTCATGACCAAGGACCTCGCCTTGCTGGTCGGCCCGCAGCAAAAGTACCTGACTACGGTTGAGTTCATGGACAAGCTGGCTGCCAATCTCTCGGCCAGGCTGGGTCAGAAAGCCGCTTAGCTTGGCGTATGACCTGAGCGCTGAACTGGCCACCGGGCGCGGCGATGGCTTGCGGATCGCCGGGATTGACGAGGTGGGCCGCGGCCCCCTCGCTGGCCCGGTAGTGGCCTGTGCTGTCGTTTTGCCTGCCGATCTTTCAGCCCTGCCGGCTGGCATTACCGATTCCAAAAAGCTTACTGCCAAAAAGCGCGAAGCCTTGGCCCCACATCTGCGCCAGCTTTGCCAGCTCGGTATTGGGCAAGCCAGCGTGGCCGAGATTGATGAGATGAACATTCTGCAAGCGACCTTCCTGGCCATGCGCCGGGCGCTGGCCGCTGTGGGAGGAGCGGATCATGCGCTGATTGATGGCTTGCACGTCCCGAAAGGCCTGCCCTGCCCCAGCACTCCGATTGTGGAAGGAGATGCCAAAGTCCTAAGTATTGGAGCAGCCTCCATCATCGCCAAGGTCGAGCGCGATGCCCTGATGAAACAGCTGGCCCAAGACTATCCCGGCTATGGCTGGGAAAGTAACGCAGGCTATGGCAGCGCCGGTCATCTGGCTGCGCTCGCGCAATTGGGCGTCACCCCCCACCATCGCCGCAGCTTTTCGCCTGTAGCGAATTTATGCAGAGCAGATAAAGTTTCTTCAATTTGAAATATTATTACATTTTTTGATGGTTATAATTTTAATTTTGGTTAACTGAACTGTCAAAGATGAAACATAAGGTCATTCTGTAAAATTCATCCATCTATTTGATATCTATCAAGTATTACCACTATGCCGCATGGTATTTCAGATCGCGGTAGGCTAGAAAATCCGGACTGGAATTCTTACTTATACGGAATATCTGCTTAGCAGATGAATTTAGGAGCACTGAATGACGAATCTTACCCCACCTATCACAATTGACGCAGCGTCAACTGAAATTTCAAGCCCAAACTATACGATTGGTGAGTTGTCGCGCGAATTTGGCATTACCCTGCGCTCGATCCGCTTTTATGAGGATCAAGGACTGATTCAGCCGACCCGATTGGGCACAACCAGGATTTTCAGCCGTCGTGACCGTGGCCGCCTTGCCCTGATCTGTCGTGGCAAGCGGCTGGGCTTCAGTCTTAAGACTATTAAAACCTTTCTCGACCTATATGATGTAGGGGACCAGCAGGTGGAGCAAATGCGCTTCCTGCTGGCAAAAGCTCAGGAGCGCCAGAAGGCGCTCGAACAACAGCGGGTTGATCTGGAGCAGACCCTGCGGGAGCTTCAGGGCATCACCGCCGACATCAAGGTTCGCCTCAGTGACAAAGCTGCAGGAGGACACAACAAGGGGGAGTAACCCATGAAGCCAGTGGTCATTGCGGGCTATGCCCGGTCTCCGTTTCACTTCGCAAACAAGGGAGATCTGGCCAAGGTCCGGCCTGACGAACTGGCGGCTCAGGTGGTGGCTGGCCTGCTCAAACAGACCGGTGTTGATACCAAAGATATTGAAGACGTCATTGTCGGCTGTGCCTTCCCCGAAGGCGAGCAAGGCATGAACGTGGCCCGCCTGATCTCGTTCCTTGCCAAAATTCCACTCACCGCTGGCGCGGCGACTGTCAACCGCTTCTGCGGCTCCTCCATGCAGGCTATTCACCAAGCTGCTGGCGCCATCCAGATGGGCGCGGGCGATGTGTTCATTTGCGCGGGGGTGGAAAGCATGACCCGCATCCCCATGGGTGGCTATAACTTCCTACCACATCCGGGCTTGGCAAAGGACTATCCGGAGGCCTTCTGCTCCATGGGTATTACTGCGGAGAATTTGGCCAAGAAATACCAGATCACCCGTAAGGAGCAGCAGGAACTCACAGTTATCAGTCATGATCGCGCCGCCAAGGCGCGTGAGGCGGGTAAATTTAGGGACGAAATAGTTGCCATCAGCCACAAGGGCGGCAACGTGAGTGATGATGGCTGCATCCGCCCCGGCACCACGCAGGAAAGTCTTGATACGCTCAAGCCCGCTTTTCTAGAAGATGGCTCGGTCACTGCAGCGACGTCCTCTCCCCTCACCGATGGCGCGGCGGCTACATTGGTGTGCTCTGAAGACTATGCCAAAGCGCATGGCCTGAAGCCCCTTGCCCGTATCAAGAGCATTGCCGTTGCAGGCTGCGCGCCGGAGATTATGGGCATTGGCCCCGTGCCCGCTACCCAAAAGGCCCTACAACGCGCTGGGCTTACCCTGAAAGATATCGATATTATCGAGCTGAACGAAGCCTTCTCAGCCCAATCGCTGGCGGTAGTGCGCGAACTTGGCATAGACATGGCCAAGATGAACATTGATGGTGGCGCGCTGGCACTGGGCCACCCGCTGGGTGCAACGGGCGCACGAATTACCGGTAAAGCAGCCGCACTGCTCAAACGTGAAGGCAAGCAGTTTGCGCTCGCCACCCAATGCATTGGCGGTGGCCAAGGTATTGCTACCATTCTTGAAGCCGTGAAATAACCAGCGGAGGTCGCGATGGAAATCAAACGCGCAGCGGTGATCGGTGCGGGTGTGATGGGCAGCGGGATCGCCGCGCACATTGCCAATGCGGGCATTCCGGTAGTGTTGCTGGATATTGTGGCTAAGGACAATCCTGATCGCAGCGCTATCGCCAAGGGCGCGCTGGAGAAGATGGCGAAGGCCGACCCGGCCCCCTTCATGAGTAAGGCCGCCATGAAGTTGGTGACTCCCGGCAATCTGGAAGATGACCTTGCCCTGCTGGGTGAATGCGACTGGATTGTGGAAGTGGTGATCGAAAAGCTGGAGATCAAGCGCGACCTCTACAGTAAAATTGACAAGGTGCGCAAAGCGGACAGCATCGTCAGCTCCAATACGTCAACTATTCCTCTTGCTCAACTGGTGGACGGCCAAAGCCCCACGTTTGCGCAAGATTTCTGCATCACTCATTTCTTCAATCCGCCGCGCTATATGCGCCTGCTCGAGCTGGTGACTGGTCCTAAAACTCGTAAAGATGCGGCCGACGCGGTGCGTATGTTTTGCGACGTAAAACTGGGCAAGGGCGTGGTGGACTGCAAAGACCGTCCCGGCTTTATTGCCAACCGCATCGGCACCTTCTGGATCCAGTGTGCCTTTAACGAGGCGATGGATCGCGGCTTATCAGTGGAAGAAGCTGATCTAATGATGGGTAAGCCCTTGGGCTTTCCCAAGACCGGGGTCTTTGGCCTGATGGATCTGGTCGGCCTTGACCTGATGCCGCATATTGCCAAGAGCCTGATGAGCAGCCTACCCGCCGATGACGGTTTCAGCAAAATTTATCGCTCGCCCCCGGTGTTCGAGAAGATGATTGCCGATGGCTATACGGGCCGCAAGGGCAAGGGCGGCTTCTATCGCCTGAACAATACAAATGGCGAAAAGGTGAAGGAAGCGATCAACCTGCAAACAGGCGACTATAAAAAGGCCGCCAAGCCAAGTCTTGAAAGCGCCGACGCGGGCAAGGCCGGCATCAAAGCCGTGATGCTACACCCCGACAAGGGCGGCCAATATGCCCGTGCTGTTCTGTTGCAAACCCTCAGCTATGCTGCCGCACTGGTACCGGAAATATCGGACGAGCTCGATGCTATTGATCGCGCCATGAAGCTGGGTTATGCGTGGAAGTACGGCCCGTTTGAGCTGATTGACGCTATTGGCGTAGATGTTTTTGCGGCTGAACTAAAGAAAGAGAATATGCCCGTACCTGCGCTGGTAGCGCTGGATAAGCCATTCTACAAAACCGAGGGCGGTAAGCTCTGGCAGTTGGACACCAAGGGCGACTACAGCCCGATCCACCGTGTCCCCGGCGTGCTGCTACTCAGCGACATCAAACGCGCAGCAGGAGGCACCCCCGTAACCAAAAACAGTTCGGCCAGCCTGTGGGATATTGGTGATGGCGTGTTGTGTATTGAGTTCACCAGCAAGATGAATTCGATGGATGATCAGATTTTTGCCATGTACCGCAAGGCGATTAGCCTGATTGGTGACGGTAAGGGTGCCTATAAAGCACTGGTGGTTCATAACGAGGGCGATAACTTCTCGGTAGGGGCGAATCTGGGAATTGCCATGTTTGCCCTCAATGTTGGCCTCTATCCGCAGATCGATCAGATGGTAGCCGAAGGGCAGGAAATTTATAAAGCCCTCAAGTTTGCACCCTTCCCCACTGTGGCGGCCCCCTCAGGTATGGCGCTGGGTGGCGGCTGTGAGATTTTACTGCATGTCAGCCATGTGCAGGCCCATGCCGAGACCTATACTGGTCTGGTTGAGGTTGGCGTTGGTCTGATCCCCGGCTGGGGCGGGTGTAAGGAAATGCTGCTGCGCTACGCCGAAAAGGGCGGTGGCCCCCTGCCCCCGGCGGCCAAGGCATTTGAGACCATCGGCACCGCCAAGGTGGCCAAGAGCGCGTTTGAGGCCAAGGAAATCGGCTATTTCCACGACAGCGCAGGCATTACTATGAACCGTGACCGCCTGCTGTTTGACGCCAAGCAGAAAGCGCTGGAGCTGGCGAAAAACTATAAAGCGCCGGAGCCACGCACCCTCCGCCTAGCAGGCCCTGCGGGCAAGGCCGCGCTGAACATGGCGCTGGAAGGCTTCCGCCAGACCGGCAAAGCCACCCCCTATGACATGGTGGTGAGCAGCTATCTGGGCGATGTTCTTACGGGTTATGACAAAGACATCACCGAGGATGTGAGCGAGGATGAATTGCTGGCCTATGAGCGAAAAGCCTTTACCGCGCTGGTAAAACATGAAGGCACTCTTGAGCGCATCGAGCATATGCTGCTGAAGGGCAAGCCCTTACGTAATTAGGAGCACATCATGCCCACCTACAAAGCCCCGCTCGATGATATCCATTTCGTTCTCAACGAAGTGCTGAAGGTCGAGCAACTCAGTGCGCATTATCCCGATTTTGACACCGCCACCATGAGCGCCATTCTGGAAGAAGCAGGCAAGCTGTGCGAGGAAGTATTGCAACCCATCAACCGCAGCGGCGATGAAGAGGGCTGTGTATGGAACAACGGCGAGGTCACCACACCGAAAGGCTTTAAAGAGGCCTACAAGATATTCTGTGAGGCGGGCTGGCCCGCACTGGGGTGTGACCCTGCCTATGGTGGCCAAGGCCTGCCGCATGCGGTAAACACCGTGTTCGAGGAGATGATCTGCTCGGCTAACCTTAGCTTTGGCATGTATCCCGGGCTGTCACGTGGCGCGGTCGATGCGCTGATGCAATGGGGCAGTGATGATCTCAAAAACAGCTATCTGCCCAAGCTGGTGAGCGGAGAATGGTCGGGCACCATGTGTCTGACTGAGCCACATTGCGGTACTGACCTTGGCCTCATTCGTACCAAAGCCATTCCCAATACTGATGGCAGCTACAAGATCAGCGGCACCAAGATTTTCATCTCGGCCGGTGAACATGACCTGACCAGCAACATCATTCACCTTGTGCTGGCCAAGCTGCCGGATGCGCCACCGGGCACGCGCGGCATCTCGCTGTTCATTGTTCCCAAATTCATCCCCAAGGCCGATAACACTCCGGGCGAGCGCAATAAGGCGGTGTGTGGCTCGATTGAACACAAGATGGGCATTAAAGCCAGCAGCACCTGCGTGATGAACTTTGATGAGGCCACCGGCTGGCTGGTGGGCGAGCCGCACAAGGGCATGCGGGCCATGTTCACCATGATGAACGCCGCACGGCTGGCCGTAGGCATTCAGGGTCTTGGCCTTGCCGAAGTGAGCTATCAGAATGCGGTGGCCTATGCCAATGAGCGTTTGCAGGGCCGTGCCCTGACGGGCACCAAATTCCCGGACAAACCAGCCGATCCCATTCTGGTGCACCCGGATGTACGCAAAAATCTGCTGACGATGCGCGCCAACATTGAAGGCTGCCGCGCACTGGCCTACTGGATGGCGATGCAGATTGATGTGTTCCACAAGCATCCGGATGCGAAGGAACGGCAAAAGGCCGACGACTTTGTGGCGCTGCTCACGCCCATTGCCAAAGCGTACTTTACCGATATGGCGTACGAGGGCTGCACCTTGGGCCAACAGGTGCTGGGCGGGCATGGCTATATCCGCGAATGGGGCATGGAGCAATTTGTGCGCGATGCCCGCATCGCCCAGATTTACGAAGGCACCAACGGCATTCAGGCGCTGGATCTGGTAGGCCGCAAGCTGGGACAGGATATGGGTCGATTGCTGCGCAGCTTCTTCCACCCGATGGGTGCAGAGCTTGAGGCAGAAAGTGCCAACCCGGCCCTGATCGAGTTTGTCGCCCCGCTCACCAAAGCCTTTGCCAAGCTGCAGCAGACCACGGCGCTGATTGCCCAGAAGGGCCTGAAGAATCCGGATGAAGCAGGCGCGGCAAGCACCGATTACTTGCGCCTGTTTGCTCTGGTGGCTCTGGGCTGGATGTGGCTGAAGATGGCCAAGGTCGCGGCGGAAAAATTACCAACGGCGGGCGGCCAGGCTCCTTTCTATGACGCCAAACTCAAGACGGCGCGGTTTTTCTTCCTGCGCCTGCTACCCGCAACGGATACACTGGCCAAAACCATCGGTACGGGCGCCTCCCCGCTGATGGACATGGCGCACGAGCAGTTCGCTTTGCCACCATTGGGTGTGGGGCGTGGTTAATTAACTCCCGCCACTTGGCCAGACAATTTTATCAACCACCGCAAACAGCTCGGCCAGCTGGGCGCGGGCCTTCTGGTAGGGCGCGGGTTCATTGAGGGCAACGGTAAAGTCCTGAGCCAAATTGAAGCGTTCGCCGTCGCCGGGGGCGAGCAACCACAGCACACCTCCCGACAACCCGACCTGACAACCCGGTACAGTCGCCAGCACCGGCATCAGATGTGCAATCAGATCCGGTGGCAGGTCGGTCGCCATCCCCGCTGGCGCCCACAGCTGATGGGTGGGGCTAAAGGCATGCGTCTGCCAATTCGCACACAGCGGCGCACGTGGTTTTGTGTCCTTGGGCAGGATTAGGAGCGCGGAACCGGGCAAGGATGGCAACCGGATACTGCTCACCCAACCAGCAAAAATCGGTTTATTACCCCGATAAATGCCGAAGAGAGGCGGCTTCCACGCCGCCACAATCGCTAACTGCAGCGGCACCCCATAACGCTCACCCGTCATGATGCTGGTAATGGAGATCCCTTCATCGGGGTTGAGAAATCCGGTGCGGAAAAACTCCTCACGCGGGAAATGCGAGCCTTCATGCGCGTAATTCCAGCGGCCATAATCTCTGAGCAAAAAAGGCATTGTCTCATTGCGAAACGCATTGGCCAGACGCAGCCGCGGCAGTGTTAGCCAGCCATAGGCCCACGGCGTCAGGAGCAAAAACAGCACCAGATAGAGCCGCCACAACCAGCTGTACTGAAACATGGTGCCGCCAATAACAAAGGCCACACCGATGACAGTCATCTTGATGTATTCGCGCTCAATACGCAGAAATTTACGGGTTCGCTCCATCCGCTCCATCAGCGTGGGCAGGTCCGGCGCAATCTCATCATCCACCGCCGCTGCATAGGCGATGCGGGCCTTGCCGTTACTGACCTCGGCCTCGCTCATGCCGCCTCGCGCAGAGCTTCGGCCCCGCTCAGGTCAACCGAGACCAGCTGCGAGACCCCCTTCTCGGCCATGGTCACTCCATAGAGGCGGTCCATCCGGCTCATGGTAAGGCGTTGGTGGGTAATGACCATGAAGCGGGTTTTACCCTCCCGCGCCATCAGGTCGAGCAGATTGCAGAAACGGTCGATATTCGCTTCATCAAGCGGAGCATCGACTTCGTCGAGTACGCAGATAGGCGACGGGTTGACCAGAAACACCGCGAACAACAGCGCCAATGAGGTGAGAGCCTGCTCACCGCCCGACAGCAAAGACAGATTCTGCAGCTTCTTGCCCGGCGGGCTGGCGATGATCTCGAGGCCAGCTTCGAGCGGGTCTTCGGCCTCGGTCAGCTTGATCTCGGCCATGCCCCCGCCAAACAGCTCGGTAAACAGGCGTTTGAAGTGCGCCTGCACCTGACCATACGCGTCCATCAGGCGCTCCCGAGCTTCCTTGTTCAAGCTGCTGATGCCACTGCGCAGCTTGGCGATGGCCTCAATCAGGTCGGCTTTCTCTTTATCCATATTATCGATGGCGGCTTGCTGCTCCTCCGCCTCCTGCTCGGCCCGCAGGTTAACCGGGCCAAGGACCTCACGCTCACGGATCAGCTTTTCAAGGCGCGCTTCAATTGCCTCCGGCTCACTAACCGGCTGGCCCGGCTCAATCTCGGCCAAGGCGGGCAACCCATCTGGCGTGCATTCGCACTTCTCGGTGATACGCTCGGCGAGTGTTGTTTGCGCCTGCTGGATGCTGCCCACGTTGGCCTGGGCGCTAGCACGCATCTCACGCGCATCGGTGAGGGCGGCTTCGAAGGTTTTGAGCATACGCTCATGATCGCGCAGCTCGTTTTCAGCCATCGCCAAAGCGTCTGCGGCGGCGGTGCGTGCCGCCTCCGAGGTTTCGATCTCGGCAACCAGACGGCTACGCTTTTCGGCCAGCTGGGCAGGCAGATCGGCGAGTTCGGCCATTTCAGCCTGCGCCTGAGCAATGCGCGCCGCCAGTTCTTCCATACGCGCGGTAGCCCCGGCTGCGCGCTCCTGCCAGCGTTGGTGCTCAGAGGCCAAAGCGGCTAACCGGCTGGAGCGCTGCTCCTGATCGCGCTCAAATTGCCGGCACAAAGCCTGTGCATCGGCCGCCGCTGACTGCACGTGTGCGAGTGCCTCACGCTGGTCGTGCAGTTCATTGCGCATCCCGTCCAGCCCTGGCAAAGCGCTCTTGGCGGCGGCGAGTTCGGCGGCTTCAGCATCAAGCGAAGAGAATTCAAACTGCAATCGCTCCAGGCCCTCCTGAACGGCGGCCAGCTTGCTGCTGTAGGCGGAGAGCGCGGCCTCGGCTTCGGTCGCACGGCGACGGGCATGATTCAAGTCCGACAGACTCAGGGCTTGCTGCTCGCGGCTCAGACGTACAGCAGCGGTAGCGTCGGCAGCGTCGGCCTGCACAGTTGCAAGTTGGGTACGCATCTGCTCCTGCGTTGCTGTTGCGCCGACCAACTCGGCCTGAACGTCTTTCAAGCGGTTGCGCTGTTGCAGCTGCACCGCCGAAACGGTGGCCGCACCGGGCTTGATGACCACCCCATCCCAACGCCAGGCTGCGCCTTCGGGTGTGACAAGACTTTGGCCGGGCTGCAAGTCTTCGGCCAATAGCGCTGCGGCGGCTGCATCACCAACCACACCCACCAAGGCAAGGCGGCGCGCCAACTCGGCCGGGGCCTGCACCAGCTGCGCCAGCGGAGTGGCGCCGCCCGGAAGCGCAGGCGGATTGCTATAAGCTGGTAGGGACTGCCAATAGCTGGAGGCCTGATCGTCAGCTGGCAGGCCAAGATCCTCACCCAGCGCCACGGCCAGTGCTTGCTCGTACCCCTTTTGCGGCGTGACACGATCGAGAATAGGCGGATAGTCACCCGACCCGGCACCCAGAATCTTTTCAATCGCACTGGCCTCGGCTTGCAAGGCATGCACGGCCTTTTCAGCATCGCGCAGCTGGGCACGAGCAGATTCAATGGAAGCATCTGTTGTGTTGCGGCGCTGTTCGGCGGCTTCAAGCGCGGCAGTAGCGGCAGCCAGCTTGTCCTCGGCATCGGCAGCTTCACGCTGCGCTGAGGTCACGAACAGATCAGAGGTTTGCTGCGCTTCAATACGCACCTTCTCAGCCTGCAACTGACTCTGGCGCTGCTCAAGGCGAGCGCGACGCTGGACCATTTCTTGCTCGCGGCGCTCATAGGCGCGCACTTCGGCTTCGGCCAAGGCGACCTGCTGCTGCAACTCGGCCACCTTTGCTTCGGCAGCCGTACGCGCCGTAGTGGCCTCGTCCATCTTGCGGGTCAGCTCGCTGCGCTGTGGCTCGGCATTATCAAGAGCAGCTTGCAACTCAATGCGCTCAGCATCAATACCGTCAAGCGCACGGGTGGCGTCATCGGCCAGACTATGCTCACGGGCGCGGTCGGCCTGTGCCTGCGCGGCCCGCTGCTTTGCCGCATCAACTGCACTGGCTACGCGAGCGGCCTCGGTATCAATCTGCTCCCGGGCCAGGACCAGACGCTGCAGGCCAGCGGCTGTGGCGGCCTCCTGCTGGCGCAGGGGCGGCAGTGCTTCGGCACTGTTAAGGCGCACCGTCTCCGCCTGCGTTACCTGCAGCATCAACTCGGCCACTTTGGCATCGGCAGTTTCAAACGCCGTTTGCGCATCGCTCAGCTCGACCGCAAGCGACTGCCAGCGGCCATACAGGAGTGCCGCTTCCTGACGGCGAACTTCGGTATTGATGTTGCGATAACGGCTGGCCTGACGCGCCTGCTTTTTAAGCAGGGCGAGTTGGGCCTGCATGGTACCCATCACATCATCCACTCGGGTGAGGTTCGTCTCAGCGCTCTTGAGGCGCAATTCAGCTTCATGACGGCGCGAATGCAAGCCGGTAATACCCGCGGCTTCTTCGAGCAGCTGGCGGCGCTCAGTCGGTTTAGCGGCAATCAATGCACCGATACGGCCTTGGCTGACCAGAGAGGCACTGTGCGGGCCGGTACCGTTATCCTGAAACAGCAGGGCGACATCCTTGGCGCGGACCCCTTTATTATTGATGCGATAATCCGAGCCCTGTCCGCGCTCAATACGGCGGGTGACTTCCAGCTCTTCGGCCTCGTTAAACTGCGCGGGCGCGGTACGCCCGGCGTTATCCATCACCAACGAGACCTCGGCAAGGTTGCGAGCCGGACGCGTGGTCGATCCACCAAAAATCACATCATCCATCTCGCCGCCGCGCATACGCTTGGCCGAGTTTTCGCCCATCACCCAGCGCAGGGCCTCGACCAGATTGGACTTGCCACAGCCATTGGGCCCAACGACACCAGTCAGGCCAGGGGCGATTTCAAGTTCGGTCGGCTCGAGAAAGGACTTGAACCCGACGAGGCGAAGCGCGGTAAAATGCACGGTACGTTCCTTTAGCTAGACGTTTAGGGCTGGGCCGGGGTCGAGGGGGCGGCAGTCGGCAATTTGGCCAACAGAGGATCGATCACTTTGCGGTAATCCTCGATCTCCTTGCCACCAACAATGCGCTCCAGCGAACCGCGAACCAGGAAGGTAGGCGTTGAATTGATATCAAGATTATTGATGGCATCCACGCGCGTCTGCAGCAACCAATCGGTCAGCGGCTTACTGGCCAGACAGCTATCGATATCCGATGGCGACAGGCCCGCAAAGCCAGCCACCTGACGCAGGACGGCCTCTCCGCCTTGTGGATTCAGCCACGCCGACTGCATCTCAAACAGGGTAGTCAACAACTGCTCGTACCCGGAGGCAGGAGCGCAACGTGACAGCATGGACGCTTTCAGCCCTACCTCATTGAAAATAAAGTCATGATAAACGATCCGCACTTTGCCGGTATCGATGTATTCAGCCTTGAACTGAGGCAGCACCTTCAGGTGAAAATAGGCGCAATGCGTACAGGTGAGCGCAAAAAACTCCTCCAGCACGACAGGAGCATCTGCCTTTCCGAGCGAGCGCTCGGTCATTGCCTCCTTGATCATGTCCCGCGCGGCGGGCGTGGCCGCGGCACCAGTCGTGGCTGTGTTAGCCCCGGTCGGCGTGCTGGCGACAGTCTGGGCATCGGCGCGAGAATAGATCAACCCGCCCCCCAACATGGCACCGACAACAAGCAAAGACAAAATATGGCGCATAGCCCAAACCCTTTCGTGACGCGATGAACCGATGGCTAGCATGATTCGGCGGCACTATAATCTGCCAGATCGATTCGCTGCCAGCACTTTATTCAATAAATTTAAGGCATTATCGTGAGCGCTGCGACTCGCGAATTGACGCGCCCAGCCGCCCGAGTGCAGTGGCCAGTTCGGCATCCTCAATCCCGTCGATGGGCAGAGGCGGCCCGCCTCGCGCCCGCCGGCGGAACGAAGGGGCGGGCTCTGCCTCCAACGGCTTCAGTTTCAACTCGGCGACGGCTTTATGGCCGAAATAGCTGTTAATGCGAGTGAGCAGCACCGGCGCTTCATGCTGTACGAGCAGCCCTTGTCCCGGTGCAACGGCCAGATCTAGAATGATCGACTGGTCGGCTCCAGCGCGACGCTGGCGCCATCCGATTGGTGTTACCCGCGCCGCCCAGTCAGGACCCAAGACCTGCTCCCAGACCTGCATAAGTCCCAATAAATCTGGAAATTTTTTCCCAACCGCCCGCGCTGCAATCCGCGCGACCGAGTGGGAGAGACGTTGCACAGGAGGCATAACCCCGTTAAAGCAGAAAGCCGATGCCAACTCAAGCGCTCCGTATCGCCTCGCCCTTGCTGCGCTGGTATGACCAGCACCGGCGACATCTGCCATGGCGCGCCGCACCGGGTAAAAAATCAACCCCTTACCGGGTGTGGCTGTCAGAGATTATGCTTCAGCAAACGACCGTGACTGCCGTCATCCCTTACTATAAGGCATTCTTAAAGCGCTGGCCTACTGTCGAGGCCCTGGCCAATGCCAAACTGGATGAGGTCCTGCAGGCGTGGGCTGGCCTTGGCTATTACAGTCGTGCCCGCAATCTGCATAAATGCGCCCAGATTGTGGCAACTGAGTTGAATGGACAATTTCCGGCTACCGAGCCAGAGCTTCTGAAATTACCGGGGATCGGCTCCTATACGGCTGCCGCTATTGCTGCAATCGCCTTTGACGTGCCCGCAAATGTTGTGGATGGTAATGTCGAGCGGGTCCTGAGCCGTTTATTTGCCCTCACAACACCGCTGCCAAAATTGAAGACCGAAATTCGCCCGATTGCCGCCACACTTGTCCCGCAACAGCGGGCCGGAGACTATGCCCAAGCGTTAATGGATCTTGGCGCTACCCTTTGCACCCCCAAATCACCCCGCTGTCCCGACTGCCCTCTACGAACCAAGTGCCGCGCCTATGCCGACCACACCCCGACGGATTACCCCCGCCGTGCCCCAAAAGCCATCAAACCCACACGTTACGGGATTGCCTTTTTGCTGACTGACGACCGCGGCCGCCTGTGGCTACGCCGCCGCCCGGACACCGGTCTGCTGGCTGGTATGATCGAAGTCCCCACTAGTGCGTGGGACAGTCAGAAGCCACTTCTGAAAGCCGTGCACCCTAAGGTTAAGGTGCAGACAGGTTGGACCCCACTGCGTGGGCAGGTCGCCCATGTATTCAGCCACTTTGAACTCCGCCTCTCGCTTTATATTGGGCAGCTCGCCGGTCCCCGACCCGCGGGAGAGTGGGTTACGCTAAAGCAGAGCCGCCATTTGGGACTTCCCTCCCTGACCCGAAAAATCATTGATATGTATGAAAAATCTGCCTGAGACCGCTATGACGCATTCCCGACACCGCGCATCTTGGGTATAGTGGATTGATGAAAAGGATGGTCATAATGCCTGCGACATCACGACTGAGCCTCTATCTGTTGGTGCTCGCCCTGATTCTGTTGCCCACAACTCCTGTTTGGGCCACAGCTGACGCAAGCTCATCGTTAGAGGACCAGAGCAATGATGCCGTGAACCAATCATCAGGAGTTCGCGAGCTTCCAACTTATGCCGGAGGAGTAAAGGCCCGTATCCGTGGACAAGCCAACAGCTTTGCTCCGGCCAGCATCAACTTTCTTAGTCAGGCTTACCTTAAGCTGACAGGGGCCGATATCTCCGATGACAAGATGATCGATGACTTTGCCGCGTTGAACTATTGCGATGTTATGCTACGTTATTACACTGACGAATTTGCTTGGCGAACGACGCGTGATTCTATTCGCAGCGAGATCACCAAAAATCTCGAAAAATTTCCTGAATATTTTGTCCTGCGGGGCACTTTGCAACTCGGTCGTTATGATTTTACGGAAGAAGCCTTCATGTTGGCAACCCGCTCCGCACTAGAGCGGGTCGGCGTATTCCGTATAACGACCCGCTCAATTAACTGTGGTAATTACGATCTACGTATTATTCCTATGAACTACACATTCCGGCTTAACAACCCCATCACGCTTGATCGCATTGAAATTCCCGAAAACAAGGCGTATGCGCTCATTCGCAAAATGGAAGTCGATGGCAATTCTTCCCGTACTGTCTATGTCAATTTTTTCCTGAAAGTCCATGATTTCAGTTCAAACTTCGGCGGCGTGCGCAATCGCCAGGATTTCGGATACTCCCTCATCCGCGCGACGCTAATGTCGATGCGGGTTTATTATGATGAGGAACGCAAATTCCTTCTCTATGAATACACGGGCGATCCCTCTATCCAATAGGTGATGGTGGTGCACTTTTTGTCTGCTCTCTATCCGCTGGCGATAGGGTTCGCCACTCCTCTTGTGCCAGCACTATTACAGTGGCGGACTGCACAGGGCAAAGAGGATCCGCTCCGTCGCACGGAACGAACCGGGCACTCGACACGCTCGCGACCCGAGGGGCCTCTGCTCTGGATTCATGCTGCCAGCGTTGGAGAAAGTATTTCCGCACTAGCCTTGATTGATCGGCTGTTACAAAAGAACGCTGCGCTTCATATCCTGGTTACCTCGGGCACGGTCACATCAGCGAACCTGCTCGCGCACAAGCTGCCAGCCCGCGCCATTCACCAATATATTCCGTTAGATGTCCCGCGCTATGCACGCCGCTTTCTCGATCATTGGACACCCGATGCCGCCCTTTGGCTGGAATCCGAGTTATGGCCCAATCTGCTGTCTGAACTGAAAAAGCGCAACATTCCAGCGGCCCGCATCAATGCCCGACTGACTGCTAAATCCGAACACGGATGGAGATGGGTCAAAAGCTGGTTTTGCCAGATTAACTCGGCCTTTCAGGTTATTCTGGCCATCGGACCAGCCGACGCACAGCGCTTCAATGCGCTAGGTGTGCCAAATGTACAGCAGGCGGGTAACCTGAAACTCACCGCACCTCCCCCGGCGGCAGATGAAAAAGCAAGTGCCACGCTGCAAGCCAAGATCGGCGTCCGGCCTGTATGGATGTTCGCCAGCACGCATGCAGGGGAGGAAGAGCTTGCGCTGCGCGTGCACACTACACTGGCGCCTAAATACCCCGATCTACTCACACTCATCGTGCCTCGGCACATTGCGCGAGCCGACGACATTATTAATATTCTCGGTGATGCGACTCCGCGCCGGAGTAAAGGTGAATGGCCGCAACCAGACCGGCCGTTTTATCTGGGTGACAGTATGGGCGAGATGGGGCTGTATTACCGGGCTGCGCCTATTGTGTGCGTTGGCGGCAGCTTTACCCCCAAAGGAGGACACAGCCCGGTGGAGCCTGCCCAATGTGGTGCAGCAGTTGTGATCGGGCCGGATACCCGAAAATGCGAGGATCTGGTTGATGCTCTCGTACCAGCCGGAGCCCTGATAAAAGTTCGGAGCGAGGCCGAACTTGCCCGAACAATAGACCGATTGCTGAGCGATATTGTTTTGCGCGATAGAATGCGGACAGCAGCGCTCAGCGCCACCCGTCAGTCTGATATCATTCTTGAGCAGACGCTGGCTGCGCTGAGTCCTATTCTGACAGCAGCGGGAGTTCAGGCTACATGAAAACTCCCGCTTTCTGGTTTCAACCACCGGGCACGCTCTCCAAACTCCTCCGCCCGCTGGCATGTCTCTATCAACCGATTGGCAGCCTGCGCTCGTACCGACCTGTTCATCTCGATGTTCCCCTGATCGTGGTGGGTAATGTGGTCGCGGGAGGTGCAGGTAAAACTCCGGTAACATTAGCCCTCGCCAAGTACCTGCAGGACAAGGGGTTGGCCGTGCATTTGCTCGCCAAGGGTTATGGGGGCAAGCTCGCCGGTCCGCTGCGGGTTGATCTGGAAAAACATACCGCGCTGGATGTGGGTGATGAGCCGTTGCTGCTTGCGCGCGCCGCCCCCACCTGGATTGGGCGCGATCGCGGCGCGGCGGCATTGGCCGCACAACAAGGCGCCGACATTCTGATCAGTGATGATGGTTTGCAAAGCCCGCGCCTCGCCCCTACCCTTGGCCTGCTGGTGATGGATGGGGTACTGGGCATTGGCAATGGCCAGCTTATTCCTGCTGGTCCCTTGCGCGAACCGGTGGCGAAGGCACTAAAACGGGTGCATGCTGTCGTGCAGGTTGGCGGGCAAGCGCGCGATTTCGGCACAACACCCGTGCTGATGGCCGACTTTATTGCCCAGAATACCGACTGGCTGCGCGGCACCAAAGTGCTGGCCTTTGCCGGGATCGGCCAACCGGAGAAGTTTTTTGCTACCCTCACCACCGCGGGGGCGCAGCTTTGTGCGGCTCTGCCCTATGCCGATCACCGCCCCTATAGCGAGGCAGAAATCCGCAGCCTGATCCGGCAGGCGGATGAGCTGGGGGCGACCCCTGTCACCACCAGCAAGGACGCCGTGCGCATCCCGTGGAATTTGCGCGAGCAGGTGCGCGTGGTGGAGGGTGAGGTGCTCTGGCGCGATCCGGCCCAGTTGGATGGCTTGCTGGCCCCGCTGCTTGCGCGTATCAAATCGGCATGAGTACTGCCACCGCTGCCCAGCGCCGTTTCAAGCGACTGTTTGCCTACCCGGCACAGGCCGTACTGGTCTATGCGCTGTTCTATTTTTTCAAGCTGCTGCCGCTGGATACTGCCTCGCGCTTTGGTGGCTGGGTGGGTCGCACCCTCGGCGCGCGGCTGGGTACCAATAAAAAAGTGAAGCGCAATCTGACCAACGCGATGCCGGAATTAACGGCGGCGCAGCGAGATGCGATCATTTCGGGTATGTGGGACAATCTGGGTCGCATTATGGCCGAGTACCCGCATCTGGATGAGATGGAAGGGGCGCGTACCGAGGTAATCGGGCGTGAGCATCTGGAAGCCGCTACGGGCAAGCCGCATATCATCGTCTCGGGCCATTTTGCCAACTGGGAAGTGCTCCCCGTCACGGCAGCCAAGCAGGGCCTACTGCTGCAACTGGTCTATCGTCACGCCAACAACCCCTATGTCGAAAAGCTGCTGCGCAAAGCCCGCGCCCCGAGTGGCGGCAAGCTGGCTCGCAAAGGCTTTGAGGGCGCACGCAGTGTGCATGGCGCGCTCAAAAACAATCAGGCCGTTGCCATGCTGATTGACCAGAAACACAATAAAGGCTTGCCCATCCCTTTCTTTGGCCGCCCGGCGATGACCGCCACTGCCGTGGCCGAGCTGGCGCTACGCTATAACGCGCCGATCATCCTGTGTTTTATCGAGCGGTTGAATGGCGCAAACTTTAGAATGATCATCAACCCGCCACTACCAATGCCAGCGGGAATGAGCGAAACAGACGCCGTACGCGATATCCTCACCCGCCTGAACGCGCAGCTGGAAGAATGGATCCGCGCCCACCCGGCGCAGTGGCTATGGTTGCACCGCCGCTGGGCGGATTAACTGTCCTTACGAACAGCCACATCACCATCGGCGAAGCGAAGCTGCATCTTTTCAGGCACTTGCGCAGCGCTGGTTACCAATTTGCCTTCATCCAGCACCACAGCAAAGCCGCGCGAGAGGGTGGCTTTATAAGACAGCACATCAAGTTTTTCGGACAGGCGCTGCCAGATCTGGCGTTGACGCTCGAGACTGCGCAGCGCCGTCTGTGGCGATAGGCGAGCACCAAGCTGCTCAAGTTGATGGGAAGAGCGCAACAGCCGCTCACGCAGATCAGGCACACGCAAGCGGGCCAGCTTCACCTGCTGCACCTGTACCCAGCCTTGCAGCCCTTGCGCCAACCGAGCACTGCGGTCATCCAGCCGCTGCATGAGGTTATGCACCAGCGCCTGCGGCGGGCGCAGGCTAGGCAACAGGCGGCGTTGCTGGGCTAGTAGCCGCAAGGGAGCTGTTTGCAAACGCGCCGATAAATCGGCCAGCGTGGCCACCAGATCGGACTTTACTGGCACGGCTATCTCGGCGGCGGCTGTGGGGGTGGGGGCACGGCGATCAGCCGCATAGTCGATCAGCGTGGTGTCCGTCTCGTGCCCGACAGCGCTGATAACCGGAATGCGTGAGGCGGCAACTGCCCGCACCAGCGCTTCATCGTTAAACGGCATCAAATCTTCGACCGAACCGCCGCCGCGCGCTACAATAATCACCTCCGGCGGGTCGGGCATGGCGTTAAAGCCCGCCAGCGCCGTCATTACCTGCCCGGCAGCGGCCTCGCCCTGCACTACTACCGGCCAGAGCAACACATGCGGCGTAAACCGATCACGCAAGCGATGCAGGATATCCTGAATCACCGCCCCTGTGGGCGAGGTGATGATGCCGATTTTACGTGGTAAAAACGGTAATTCCTTCTTGCGCTGCTCATCAAACAGGCCTTCGGCCAGCAGCTTCTTGCGCCGATCCTCAATGAGTTTGAGCAGCGCCCCAACGCCCGCTGGCTCAACGCTGGTCACAATCAGCTGATACTCGGAACGCGCGGGGTAAGTCGAGAGCTTACCGCTGACAATGACCTCAAGCCCTTGCTCGATAGCGGCGACTGCGGCGGCGCGCTGGGCGCCTTTAAACCACGCGGCATGGATCACCGCATCAGCATCCTTAAGATCGAAATAGATATGCCCGGAGCTATGCTTGGTCACGCGGCCCAACTCGCCACGCACCCGCACCGCGCCAAAGCTGCCCTCCACTGCCTTGCGTACGGCAAAGGCCAGCGCCGACACGCTCCACGGCTCGTCTTTCTTTTCAGCGGCGGTGAGGAGATCGGTCATCCCCGCTTCTCCTTGAAAAATTCACGCAACAGGGCGGCGGCTTCGGTTTCGTTCACGCCCCCCACCACCTCGGGCGCGTGGTGGCAGGTAGGCTGGCTAAACCAGCGTGGGCCATGCTCAACCGCGCCACCCTTGGGGTCGTACGCGCCGAATACCAGCTTACGGATACGGGCAAAGGAGATGGCGGCGGCGCACAGGGCGCAAGGCTCGAGCGTCACTACCAAATCGCACTCCGGCAGGCGAGTACTGCCCAGCTTGCGGCAGGCTTCGCGAATGGCGAGCAACTCGGCATGGGCCGTGGGGTCGTAATCGCTTTCGGTGCGGTTGCTGGCGGTGGCGATCACCTCGCCCGTCGCCGCGTGCACAATGGCAGCGGCCACTGGCACTTCGCCAGCGATACCCGCCGCGCGGGCCTGTTCCAACAGCTGCTGCATGATACTCATAGTGATGTATTGGCGGCTCCGGCAAATCAGGTCAATAGATATATGATGTTAAAGTTTATTGATGTCTCAACCCATAAATTCGGCCACCGGGCCGATGGGCAACCGCCGCGCCTGCTCATTATCCATTCCACCGATATGCCGACCGATACCTCGCTGGAAATGCTCACCCGCAACCCGCGCGAAGTGAGCGTGCATTACATGATCTGCCCCAAGGGGATGGTCTACCGCATGGTGGGCGAGGACAAGCGGGCGTGGCACGCGGGCAAAAGCTACTGGCGCGGGGCGAGTGACATCAACTCGGCCTCGATTGGCATTGAGCTGGTATGGCCCGCCGACCGCGAAGCGAGCGAGGATGAAATCCCCGGCCCCTTCCCGCAACCGCAGATGGACGCGCTACTTGAACTGGCGCAGGGAATTTGCACGCGCTGGAACATCAAGCCCGAGGATGTGCTGGCGCACAGCGATATTGCGCCGGGGCGCAAGCGCGATCCGGGGCCGCGCTTTGACTGGAAGCAACTGGCCGCTGCCGGGCTGGCGTGGCTACCCGCCCGCCCCTACCCGATGCCACCTACTGGGGATATCACCCTGCTGCTGGCCCGCTATGGCTATGATGTGAAGGACGAAGAGGCAGCCCTACGCGCCTTCCAGATGCATTTTCGCCCGGCGATGGTGAACGGCATTGCGGACAGCGAAACCCGCAGCCTGATTCAAGCGCTGCTTTTAAAGACGGGGCGCTAACGGCGCATCGGGCAGACGGCGCCACAGCTCTGCCAAACCAGCTTTGATGGTCTGAGCCGGGCAAACATGGCCCAGATCGTTACGCACCTGCGCGCAGCCCGGCTTGTCGGTCAGCTGCGCAACCAGCTCAAAGGTATAGCGCGGCTGCCCGACAGGATCCCTACCCCCGGCCAGATAGAGAACTGGCCCATCAAACGGTTCCAGCTTGGTCTCCGCCAGACGGCGAACACTCTCATACTGGTTATGAGTCATGGGGAACGGCTTTTTCATGGTCGGGCTATGCACGATGAGCGCCGAGGTTTTTCGCGCAAGAAATTCAAGATAGCCGGGCTGCTGTTCAAACAAATCCAAGAGTGCCTTGGGCGTTACCGTCATCCAACCAAACATAGCTGCCACCCGGCCAGGCTGCGCGTGGTTGATCGCCTGAGCCGCGTGCGGCATCATCCCCGCTCCAAAGCTGCTGCCAGCAAGGATAATACGTTGGTGCGGCAAGGCGCGGGCAACCGTTTCGATATCTGCAAGCATGCTGCTATAAGTCAAGCGGCTCGGCTGCTTCACCAGTTCGGGGTGATAGAAACGGGCGAAATCCCAGCCCAGATGTGTGGCTTGCTGTTTGAGCACACCGGGATCCACCATCGTTGGCACACTGGCGAAGCCGGGCACGAATAGCAGCACCGTTGATGCAGGGCGCCGCGTGGCCTGCGTATTGAACACTTGCGTTGTGATCCGGGCCGGATCGCCGACATTGCGCCACCCTAAATAGCCGCGAACTGAAAATTGCTCCCCACCGCTCATACTGGCACGAAGGGCGCTGGCTTTATCGACAAGGTATTTCTTGAGGCTGCTCATGTCTTTTTCTAGGCGATTACCTCAAGCAATTGCAAGATTCATCAAGGTTAACTTGCTTTCGGGTGACTTTTCTGGTTAACAACAGGGACCAGATGGTCGGATGACCGCACTGCAAGGTGAGGAAAGTCCGGGCTCCAGCAACAACGGCGCCGGTTAACGGCCGGCCAGCGCAAGCTGAGGGAAAGTGCAACAGAGAAGAGACTACCTTGGCCGCAAGGCTGAGGCAAAGGTGAAACGGTGGGGTAAGAGCCCACCGCTGGGCTGGTAACAGCACAGGCAAGGTAAACCCCGCCGGGAGCAAGACCGAATAGGAGTGGCCAGGTGTGTAGATCGGGCGTGCCCGGTATCCGCACCGGAGGCGTTGCCCTCGCTGCTCGGGTTGGTCGCGTGAGGTGAGTAGCAATACTCATCCCAGATGAATGGTCATCTCCGCCGCAAGGCGCAGACAGAACCCGGCTTACAGACCATCTGGTTTTTTATCTCAAAACAACTGCCCTTGATTGGGATTGCCGCCGGCCCGCAATTTGCGGACTTTCTTGCGCGTGAGCCGGAGCGAATGCGGGTGATCATGCGGGCAGGCCTCAAGCGGATGGAAATTGTTGTCCGGGCCCATGGGCAAGTTACGAAAACGGCCATAGCGCTGCGCCCCGAGTAACCTCTGCTCGGCCGGGCTGATGGCGGTACTGGCGCGATAGAATATCGCGCCGATCAGTTCGACATCATCGCCATACATCTCGTGCAGGAACAATAATAAGGGCTTGTCCGACTTGCGACTGTTACAGGCAAAGCAGGCGGCGATCTCGGATTTTCCACCATGAATGCGAGGAATGACATGATCGAAGGTGACGGAATGTGGCTGACCCGTTTCAAGCGTCATCGGGACAAAACAGTAGGAGCATTTATTGAAGATGCTAACGATATCGACCAATTCGTCACGTGGGGGCATCGGGACCTCCGCGGGGGTGGATTGGGGTAATCGGAATAGGTGCGTTTTGACCTTGGCCGCCTTGTGCCTGAGATTCGAAATCCGATCCTGTGAAAGTTTTGTGACATTTCAGGGCGACTTCCGTTTAGCGGCTTGGCGAATTGGTCGGTTTGGGCTTTTCTGACCTAATAACTCGCGTGCGCACCTAACCACAAGCAAGATAGCCAAGCTCCTCATAAGCTTGAGAGAATCGTTATTTTACCGAAGTTTGTTGATTTTTCTGGCCATCTGTGCTTTACTGCTCTGGCTATCGCGTTGGCCCTGCTTGGCCGGATTGGCCTTCGGGCCCCTCTCCCGACACCCTACCCGATCGTGTGACGTGCGCCCGCTTTGGCGCACAACCGGGTTTCGTGTAAACCCAACAAGGAGAGTAAAATGGCTAATGGTACAGTGAAGTGGTACAACAGCACCAAGGGTTTCGGATTCATCGCGCCGGATGACGGTGGCAAGGACGTGTTCGTGCACCGCACCGCTGTTGAGGCCGCTGGCTTTGGCAATCTGAACGAGGGCGACAAGGTCTCGTTTGAGCTGGTGACCGAGCGTGGCAAGACCTCGGCCGGTAACCTGAAGAAGGCTGCGTAAGCATCCCTGCTCAAGTTCAAAGAAAGCCGCTGACGCACGTCGGCGGCTTTTTTCTTTACTGCAAACGCGCAGTGCCCGCCCGGTGGTCCGGACGGCAAATATCCTCAATAATACCCGCCATATCGAGTGGATACGCATCAAGCGTCGCCGCTTCAATGATCCCGAGAGCTTTTCCGTTGGCATAGGCATTCATGCCTGCAGCGCCCACGGTCACCAGCGCACTGAAGAACTGCGCGGGGGTCAGATTGCCGATTTTAAGCGCCGCATCACGCAACCGCTCCAGCAGCTCGGGCGAACCTAACTGGGCGGTGGAAAGAAGAAACCCGTTACCGTGCGCGGACGCCTTGATAACTTCGGCCCATTGCTGGGCAGGTGATTTGCCTGACATGAATGCCCCTTGTTTGATACGGCCTGACCCTAGCGTGGCCTCGCCGGGTAGCGCAAGTCAAACTGTGCCCCCCGCGCCACAGACAAGAGCCGGACAAAACGAATCGGCGATATTTACCTGCACCTGTTGCGAATCGGTTTGACGACCCATGAATTCCCATGTTATCCCATACAAAGGCAGACTCTTCTGGGTCATAAAAAACAAAGACTTAGCTGAACTGCCAAAGAATCGCTCGCCCAAGAGCGGTTTTGGCGTGGGACTATATGGGAAAAGCGGGGTGCATGGGGCATGGCGGCGTTCTGGTCCACCTATATCAACAAGGTCGACCGCAAGGGTCGGGTCTCGGTGCCCGCACCCTTTCGCCCTCTCTTATCCGGCCCTGATTTTGAAGGTGTGGTGATTTTCCCAGCCTTCCGCTCGCCCGCACTGGAGTGCCGCAGCCTCGAACAGATGGAAGATCTGGCCAAAGCCGTGGATGCCCTGCCCGAATTTTCGGCTGAGCGCGATGCGCTGGCGGCAGCCATCTTTGGGGCCTCGACCCCGGTACACTTTGATAGCGAAGGGCGCATTGTGCTGCCCAAAGCACTCGCCGCGCACGCGAACATCAGCAGTGAAGCGGCGTTTGTCGGCATGGGCAAGAGCTTTCAGATCTGGGAACCGAAGGCGTTCGCCACCTTCCGTGATGAATCCCGCAGCCAGATTGTCCGGCAGGGCATTGTCCTGCCCAAACCCGGTGGCGAGGTCTCATGAGCCATGTGCCCGTCCTGCTGAAGGAAGTGACCGAGGCTCTGGCCATTCGCGCCGGGGAGACCTATGTCGATGCTACCTTTGGCCGGGGTGGCTATACACAGGCATGGCTGGCACTCGGGGCCAAAGTGATTGGCTTTGATCGCGACCCGCAGGCAGTGGCCGAAGGCCAGAAGCTGGCTGCGGCCAACAGCAACTTTCGCATCATCCACGCCCCTTTCAGTCAGATGGATCAGCACCTTGCTGCCGCAAGTGTGGCCGGGGTGGCGTTTGATTTGGGAGTCTCCTCACCCCAACTGGACGAGGCGGCGCGCGGCTTTAGCTTCCGTGCTGATGGCCCGCTGGATATGCGTATGGACCCCACACAGGGCCACAGCGCAGCGGATCTGGTCAATCAGTTACCGGAGGATGAGCTGGCTGACCTGATCTATACCTACGGTGAGGAACGGGCCAGCCGCCGCATTGCCAAGGCTATTGTGACCGCCCGCACCGAACAGCCGATTACTCGTACGCTGCAATTAGCACAGATCATCCGCGCCGTGATGCCTAAGCGCCCCGGCGAGATCGACCCGGCTACCCGCAGCTTTCAAGCCCTGCGCATTGCCGTGAATGATGAACTGGGCGAGATTGAGCGCGGTCTGAAAGCGGCAGAAACAATTCTGTGCCCGCACGGACGCTTGGTGGTGGTGACCTTCCACTCGTTGGAAGACCGGATTGTCAAAACCTACCTGCGTGAGGGAGCTGCACGGCAAGGGAATCCATCACGCCACGCACCCATGACCCCGCTCGCCCCCGCTCGTCTGACCCTTATTGGTAAACAACCGGTAACACCGAGTAAGGCCGAGTGCGCGGCTAACCCCCGCGCCCGCTCGGCCAAACTGCGGGTGGCCGAACATACAGGAGAAGCCTCATGACCCGTCGCCTTGCTGTCTGGACCTCACTGGTTGTGCTCGCGGCAGGCGTTGTCCTGCACACCAGCTTACGCACCCGCGGACAGGAGGATAAGCTGGCCGCCCTGACTCGTGACATTAGCAGCGAGCAGGAGCGTATTCGCGTTCTGACCGCCGAATGGCACCGGCTGAAAACACCTGAGCGGCTTGAGGCCTTGAGCAAGCGTCACCTACGCGATCTGACCAGTGTGGAGACAACCCAGCTGGTGAGTTTGACCGATATTCCTGAACCATTGCCTGTACCCTCGGTGGCACTGGCAGCGGCTGTTATCCAACCGGACGCGGTCAAGCCGGCTACCGAGCAGCCCATCAAGTTGGCACAGGCCAGCAAGCCCGCAGTACCCAAACCGGCACGACCCGTGGTTAAGGCAACTGTTAAGTCACCCCCTGAACCGATTGATGAAGTAGCCGCGCTGATTGCCCAAAGCGGTGGCAGTCGGCCATCTGCTGAAGTTTTAACAGTTGTTGAGCGCACACCGACGTCAGGCGTCCTGTGGGCAAGTATGCAGGAGATGCAATGAGCAGTTTCGATCCCGAACTGCCACTTGATATCCCTTTAAGTACGGCCCCGCGCCAGCGCCGGGCCGCCAATACTCGCCCCGTCCCTCATGCCATTCTCGCGCGGGCGCAAATTCGTCTGGTCACGCTGGGAGCAATGTTCAGTGCGGCCATGCTGATTGTGGCCCTACGACTGGTCGATGCGACCCTGTTGCAGACTCCCACCGCAGCACAGGAGCTGGCTGGCCCGCAAGAGGTCGGGGCGGTCCTGGTCGCGCGGGCTGATATTACGGATCGTAACGGTGAGGTGCTGGCCACGTCCCTGCCGACCCAGTCGCTCTACGCCGACCCGGCCAAATTGCTAGACCCTGTCGCCGCCGCCCGTGCGCTGGTTCAGGCTTTGCCGGACCTAGACTATGAGGATGTGTTGGATAAATTGGCCAGTGCCCGCCGCTTTGTTTGGGTAAAACGCAACCTCACGCCCGAAGAGGTCTACCGGGTCAACGCATTGGGCCAACCCGGTCTCGAATTCCTGACCGAGCAAACCCGCATCTACCCGGCCGGAGGTAGCACGGTCCATGTGGTGGGGACGACGGATGTCGATAACAAAGGCCAAGGCGGTGTGGAGCGGGGCCTGAACGCCCAGTTGGCCAGTGGCGGCGCACCCATTCAACTTTCCGTCGACTTGCGGCTGCAGCATCTGGTGGAGCGTGAAATTACCAAAGCCATGAAGGATTTCAACGCTATTGGCGGTTCCGGTCTGGTGATGGATCTGCGTAATGGCGAACTGCTGGCCGCTGTCTCGCTGCCGGACTACGAGCCGGCAGCAATTGGAAAAGCCCCGGAGGATGCCCGGTTCAACCGCTTCGCGCTGGGCAGCTATGAGCTGGGTTCGGTGATGAAGATCATCACGTCAGCCGCCGGTCTTGAAAGCGGCAAGATGTCCTTGACCACGTTTTATGATGCCAGTGAACCGATCCGCTATGGCCGCTTCACCATCAACGACTTTCACCCCGAGCGGCGAGCGCTGTCCGTGCCGGAAATTTTCACCCACTCTTCAAATATCGGCGCAGCCCGCATGGCGCTGGCCATGGGGATTGATTTTCAGAAAGAGTTTTTCTGTAAGCTAGGGTTGTGCGGCCCGCTGAAACTGGAGCTCCCGGAGGTCGGAACAGCGCAGATTCCGGCCAAATGGTCGGAGATTTCAGCGATGACCATTTCCTTCGGGCACGGCCTGTCCGTCACACCGCTGCATATGCTACGCGCCACCGCCGCTACGCTGACGGGCCAGCTTGTGCAGCCCACCTTGGTTAAGCATCCGGAGGGGTATGTGCCCTCCTTCCCTCATGTTGTCAGTGACAAAGTCGTGGGTCAGATGCGCCGTCTGATGCGTGCCAACGCCGTTGTGGGTAGCGGCAAAAGCGCCAATATACCCGGCTATTTTGTTGGCGGAAAAACCGGTACCGCCGAAAAGATCAGCGGCAAGCGCTACAATACCAACGCCCGCTTGTCCTCCTTCATCGCAGCCTTTCCGATGCACGATCCCCGTTACCTGATTATGGTGATGGTCGACGAGCCAAAACCCAATGCCAGTTCGGGCGGCTATGCGACCGGCGGCACCGTAGCCGCGCCGGTGGTCGGTCGGATCATCGCCCAAATGGGGCCACTCTATGCCATTGCCCCTGCCGCGGTGGATGACCCTTTAATTCGCCAGTCGCTGGCCCTTGAGATTCGTTCCCGCCGAGACGCCATTGAGACTTACTGACCTGCTCCGTGCCGCCGGACTTAACCAACCGGTATCGCAGGATCCGGTGGTTACAGTGCTCACGGCGGATTCCCGGACCGTGACCACGGGTGCGCTGTTTGCGGCCCTGCCCGGCGTGACCGGCGATGGCCGCAACTATATTGCTCAGGCGGCCGTGAACGGAGCAGTAGCAGTGCTCGCGCCTGCCGACACGCCCATACCCAACGGCATCGCCCATATCAGGCATGATAATCCACGTCTGGCGCTGGCCAAGCTGGCAGCAGCCTTTTCAGCGCCGCTGCCGGAAACAATAGTGGCCGTGACAGGCACCAACGGTAAAACCTCAACCGTGAATTTTACAGCCCAGCTCTGGCAGGCCGTGGGACACGCGGCCGCCAGCCTCGGCACACTAGGGGTGCAAGGCAGCGGTATCAGTCGCGAGGGCTCCCTCACCACCTCTGACCCGATTACGTTAGCGGCTGATCTTGGTGAGCTGAAGCGCCTTGGCATTGACCATGCCGCGCTAGAAGCCTCTTCGCACGGACTCGATCAGTTCCGGCTGGATGGGCTGAGCCTGAAAGCAGCAGGTTTTACTTATCTGGGCCGCGATCATCTTGATTATCATGGTACGCTCGAACATTATCTGTCTGCCAAGGCTCGGCTCTTCAGCCGTGTGCTCCCGGCCACCGGGACAGCTGTGCTCAATGCCGATATACCCGAATTCGAAGCACTGGCCGCGGTATGCAAAGACCGCGGACAAACCGTGCTATCCTACGGACGCAAGGGTCGTGAGCTGCAAGTGCTGACGGTGCACCCCCAGCCCGAGGGTCTGCACCTAACCCTCAACATTGCCGGTCATGCCTGTGATGTTAAGGTGGCTGTCACCGGTGGCTTTCAGGCCCACAACATTTTATGTGCCTTAGGGCTGGTCATCGGTAGCGGCACGCCAACCACGCAGGCTGTGACAGCGCTCCGCCAGCTAAAAAATGTACGCGGGCGGCTGGAACTGGTCGGGCGACACCCCAATGGAGCCGGTGTTTACGTTGACTATGCCCATACGCCGGACGCGCTGGAGACTGTGTTATTGGCTCTGCGTGCGCACACTTCAAACAAGCTCCGCGTGATATTCGGGTGTGGCGGCAATCGGGACAAAGGCAAGCGCCCGGTGATGGGAGAGATTGCTGCCCGGCTGGCCGATGACGTGATTGTGACCGATGATAACCCGCGCCTTGAGGATCCCGCCACGATTCGCGGCGAAATTCTTAACGGTTGTCCGCAAGCTTTAATGGTCGAGGATCGCGCCAAGGCTATTCAAATCGGGCTTGAGCGGCTACAACCCGGCGATATTCTGCTGGTGGCAGGCAAGGGCCATGAGCAGGGGCAAATAATCGGCTCCGACGTGCGCCCGTTTGATGATGCCGACATCATCCGTAGGGCGCTAGGGACCCAAACAGAGGCAGCATGAGCGGCATGGTGTGGACCAGCAAAGATCTAACAATGGCGACCGGCGGTCAGTGCACCGGCACATGGCAGGTCTCTGGCATATCGATTGATAGCCGCACCGTGCAGCCCGGTGATTTGTTTGTCGCCATTAAAGGCGATACGCTGGATGGGCACGATCACGCGGCCAGCGCGTTGGCAAAAGGTGCCGTTGCCGTTCTTATCGACCACCGCCCGACCGGCCTAGCAGCAGATGCACCCAGCCTGCTGGTGCCCGATACTCTGGCCGCTCTCGTTGCCCTTGCCAAGGCGGCACGCGAGCGCTGCACAGGCAACCTTATCGCGGTCACCGGGTCGGTGGGTAAAACAACCACCAAGGAAATGCTCCAGCATATGGCCAGTGCGCAAGGCCGCACCCATGCCACCTATGGCAATCTGAACAACCATATCGGCCTGCCACTGACCCTTGCCCGGCTGCCGCAGGACACGAAATATGGCGTGTTCGAGATCGGCATGAACCATGCCGGAGAAATTGAGCCCCTCGCCCGTTTGCTGCGCGCTCACATTGCCCTTATCACTACCATCAGCACCACCCATATCGAGAATTTTGCCGACGGACAGCTTGGCATCGCCCGCGCAAAATCGGAGATTTTTGCCGGGCTTAGCGGTCCCGCCATCGCTATCCTGCCGCGCGCGAGCGAGTTTTATACCTTTGCTAAAGATCGGGCGCTGGCAGCAGGGGCCAAGCGGGTGCTGAGCTTTGGCACCGAGCCGGAGGCCGATGCTCAGCTTCTGCAGTGTGTCCTGCACGATCAGAGCACAGAAGTTACAGCGCGGATCGGCTCCCGCACGCTCACTTATACGGTGCCCCTGCCCGGCGAACATATGGCGATGAACAGTGTGGCGGCGCTGCTGGCTCTTGCCCAGACCGGGCTTGATATCGAGCGTGCTGCTCAATCGCTAGTGAGCTTTGCGCCCATCAAAGGCCGGGGAGTACGCAAACAATTTGGTGGCGTAACGGTGATTGATGAATGTTACAATGCCAGCCCACTCAGCATGGTAGCGGCGATTAAAGTGTTGGGCCATAGCGAGGCCAAAGGGCGCCGCCTTGCCGCACTGGGCGACATGCTGGAGTTGGGTACGCTCGGCCCCACTGCACATGCCGAGTTGGCCGCAAGCTTATGCGCCGCAAAAGTCGATCAGGTCTATTGCTGCGGTCCGCTGATGCGTCATCTTTGGCAAGCCCTCCCCGAGAGCATGAAGGGCGCGTGGGCACCCGATGCCAAAACGCTGGCACCTCTGGTGGCTGACGCGGTCCAGACGGGTGATATCTTGCTGGTCAAAGGCTCGCGCGGACAGCAGATCGACATAAAAGGGGTCATGAGCCCATCCATGGCGGTGGTAATTGCCTCACTTGAGGCGCGGGAGGCCGGTTCACATGCTGCATAATCTGCTGGTGCCACTGGCCGACCAGTTCCAGTTTTTTAATCTGTTCCGCTACATTACCTTCCGTGCGGGCGGAGCCATGCTTACGGCATTGCTGATCTGCTGGATCTCCGGCCCGGCCATTATCCGCTGGCTAAAGTCCAAGCAGGCCGAGGGGCAGCCCATCCTGAGTTATCTTGAAGACACACACGGCAAGAAGAAAGGGACGCCCACCATGGGCGGGCTGATGATGTTGCTGGCGATTACCTCCAGCACCCTGCTGTGGGTCGATCTGACCAATGCGTATGCGTGGCTGGCACTGGCCGTAACAGTGGGCTTTGGCGCGATCGGCGCAGTGGATGACTACCGCAAGCTCACCAACCGCAAAAATACCGCTGGCCTGTCCGGTCGGGTGCGATTATTCCTTGAATTCTCCCTCTCCTTTGCGGTGATCTGGCTGGTAATGCACTTGCAACCAACTGCCCTTTCGGGTCAGCTGGCCTTTCCGTTTTTCAAGGACCTTCTGCTCAACCTTGGTCTCTTTTATGTCGTTTTTGGAGCTTTGGTTATTGTGGGCTCGGCCAACGCTGTGAACATTACAGATGGACTTGATGGTCTTGCCACAGCTCCAGCCATGATTGCTGCCTGCTGCTTTTTGCTGTTCGCCTATCTTGTAGGTAACGTAAAATTCGCTGACTATCTACAATTGCACTATGTACCGGGGGTAGGTGAGCTGGCTGTCTTCTGCGGCGCGCTGGTGGGGGCTTGTCTTGGCTTTCTCTGGTACAATGCCCCGCCTGCGCAAGTGTTTATGGGGGATACCGGTTCGCTGGCCCTTGGTGGTGCGCTGGGTAGTGTGGCCGTGATGACCAAGCATGAGATTGTCCTGGCAATCGTAGGCGGACTGTTTGTGGCAGAAACCCTATCGGTGATGATTCAGGTGGCAAGCTTCAAACTGACCGGCAAGCGCGTGTTCAAGATGGCCCCGCTCCATCATCATTTCGAAAAACTCGGCTGGCCGGAATCCCACATTGTTATCCGCTTCTGGATTGTCACCATCGTGCTGGCCCTGATCGGCCTGTCGACCCTCAAGCTACGATGATCGCCCTGCCCTTCGCCCGAGGCCAGCGCTATGCCGTGATGGGCCTTGATAAATCCGGTTTGCCTGCCGTGAAGGCCCTGCTGGCCGCCGGGGCACAGGTCAGTGCGTGGGATGATAATCCGGCCCAGTTAACGATAGCGCAGTCCCTTGGCGCTCAGATAGAGGATCTGTCCAGCGTGGATCCCCGCCACTATACCGGCCTGGTCCTGACACCGGGCATTCCACACCGGCTGCCAAAGCCGCATCCCGTAGCCACCAACTTCAAAGACTGCCCAATCCTTTGCGACATTGAGCTGTTTGCCCAAACGCAGCCCGTGGCACGGATCGTTGGCATCACCGGAACCGATGGTAAATCCACCACCACGGCCCTGATCGGGCATATTCTTAAAAATGCCGGAGTGCCCTGCGCTGTGGGGGGTAACTTTGGCACATCGCCCCTTGATCTGCCAGACCTGCCCAGAACTGGTGTTTATGTGCTGGAGCTGAGCAGCTATCAGCTGGAACGCTGCCCGAGCCTTGCGGTGGATATCGGCATTCTCCTCAACCTGACGCCCGATCATCTTGACCGCCATGGTGACATGGCAGGCTATGCCGCCGCCAAGGCTAATCTGTTTAAAACCCATAAACCCGGTGCAATGGCTATTTACGGTACCGAGGACCACTACACACAAGGCATCGGCGAAGCGGCCCGGCACCGGGGCTGGACAGGTGTAGCCCTGACCATCGCCGACACGCACAGGGGTCTTAATCTGTTATCACTCCCTACTTTGCAGGGCGCACATAACCGCCAGAACGCGATTGCTGCGATTGAGACCTGCGTAGCGCTGGGACTAGGTCTGTCAGCTATCGAAGCAGGTCTGATGGACTTTCCCGGCCTGCCACACCGCCAGCAATATGTGGCACAGCTTGAGAATATCGCATTTATAAACGACAGTAAGGCCACCAACGCTAATGCGGCCAGCAAGGCGCTGGGTTGCTTTGACAACATTTACTGGATTGCCGGCGGCCAGCCCAAGACCGGTGGACTGACTGGGCTGGAGTCTTACATTCCGCGCATCCGGCAGGCTTTTCTGATCGGACAAGCGGAGGATGAGTTTGCGAGTTGGTGTGCCCAGAACAATCTGGGTCACCAACGCTGCGGTACTTTGGAACAGGCTGTCGCTGCAGCCGTAAGTGCGGCAAGGCGTGACAATCCCGCCAATGCCGTTATTCTGCTGTCACCTGCCTGTGCCTCGTGGGACCAGTTCAAGAGCTACGAGCATCGTGGGCAGACATTCATCGCGCTGGCGCAGGCGCACGCACAAGAGGCAAAACAGGCATGATTCTTTTCAGCCGCACCGATAACTCGCTGTTTGGCCGCTGGTGGTGGACGGTTGACCGCTGGCTGCTCGGCGCACTGGGATTGCTCATCCTGTTTGGTGGCTTTCTGGTCACCACCGCCAGCCCGGCGGTGGCACAGCGGATTGGTCTTGATGGCAGCTACTTTATCACCCGACAATTCATCATTCTGCTGCCCTCTATACTGGTCATGTTGGGTATCTCGCTGCTGCCCCCGCGCCAAATCCTGCTGCTGGCCACCGCTGCCTTTGGCGTGGGAATTGTGGCTATGGTCATTACACTGACCAACGGAATGGAGATCAAAGGTGCCCGGCGCTGGATTAGTCTGCCCGGTTTTTCGCTGCAACCGTCCGAATTCGTCAAACCCGCGTTCATTGTCCTCAACGCCTGGCTGTTGGCCCACCCGGCCGTGCGCTCCTTGGGATTGCCAAAGCTGCTTCCGGTCGGGCTGCTGGCTCTGACTGTTACGCTCCTGTTGCTGCAACCTGATCTGGGCATGACTATGGTGGTAAGCGCGGTCTGGTTGGCGCAGCTGTTTCTGGCCGGATTACCCCTGATTTTAGTTGCCATCGGCGGCGGCCTTGGGATTATCGGGTTGATCGGGGCCTACTTCATGTTTCCGCATGTGAGCAGCCGTATTGACCGCTTCCTGAATCCGGAGGCGGGTGACAGCTATCAGGTGGATCGAGCGCTGGAGGCGTTTCAAGCCGGCGGGCTGTTTGGCGTCGGACCGGGACAGGGAACCGTGAAGGAAACCATCCCGGACTCCCATGCCGATTTCATTTTTGCTGTCGCAGGCGAGGAATTGGGCCTGATCTGGTGTCTGGCTCTGCTTGTGCTGATCGCCTTTATTGTACTGCGCGGATTTTATCGGTCTGGTCAGGGCCCTACATTATTTGTAACTCTGGCTGGCTCGGGGCTGATCGTCCAATTCGGCCTGCAGGCCCTCATCAATATCGGTTCATCCTTGCATCTGCTGCCCACCAAGGGTATGACGCTGCCGTTTGTCAGCTATGGCGGGTCCTCGCTGGTGGCAATGGGCATGGGCATGGGCATGCTGCTGGCGCTGACACGCAAACGGACGCATACACCATGAAGATCAGCGCCACGAGTGCTTCCATCTTTCTTGCCGCCGGGGGGACCGGTGGTCATCTGTTTCCTGCCGAAGCCTTGGCGCGCGAACTGCTCACGCGGGGTTATACCGTGCACCTGATTACCGATAGCCGGGGCAAAGCCTTTGGCGATAGTCTGCCGGAAATTCCGGTGCATCGTGTCTCAGCCTCTACACCGACGGGCGGGGTGATAACCAAACTGCGCGCGGTTCTGTCCCTCGCCAAAGGCACCCGCGAGGCGCTGGCTCTGCTCAAAGAGCACAAACCAAGAGTTGTTGTGGCCTTTGGCGGCTACCCATCGTTCCCCGGCGCGGCAGCGGCAATCCTCAGCAAAACGCCGCTGGTGCTGCACGATCAGAATGCCGTACTCGGCCGGGCCAACCGGGTGGTCGCCCGCTACGCCAAGGTCATTGCCAAATCGTTTGATAATGTCATCGGCCTCCCCCCTTCACGCAAGTCCATCACCACGGGCAATCCTGTTCGCCCGGCTATTACAGCGCTGCGCGACAGGCTCTATCAACCACCAGACAGCCACGGGCCGATCCACCTGCTGATTACCGGGGGTAGTCAGGGGGCGCGGGTATTCAGCACGGTCGTACCGGCCGCGATTGGCTTGCTCGACCCGGCCCTGCGTAGCCGCCTTGTCATCAGTCAGCAAGCCCGCGCCGAGGATAAAGAAGCCGTTGCCAAGCTCTATACAGATCTGGGTATGGAGGGGCAAGTTGAACTGCAACCCTTCTTCACGGATATGCCCGAGCGCATAGCCAAAGCCCATCTGTGCATCGGTCGCGCGGGTGGATCAACCGTGGCCGAGTGGAGTGCTGCCGGACGCCCGGCAATTTATGTCCCGTTGCCCATCGCCATTCTTGACGAACAGACCTGGAATGCCCGCGCCGTCGAGCGCGTGGGCGGGGCATGGATTATGCCGCAGGAAGAATTCACCCCGCAAGCGCTGGCGGGCCAGCTCAAACGCATTCTCACCGACCCAGCCTCGCTGGAAGTGGCGGCCAAGGCTGCATATAGCCAGGGGCGCATTGATGCTGCCGCGCGCCTCGCACAAGTGGTTGAGGACGCCGCATGAGCGCACTGATTCCGCAGGATTATGGACCACTTCACTTTATTGGTGTTGGCGGTATCGGCATGAGCGGCATCGCCGAGTTACTGCATCATCAGGGCTATACTGTGCAGGGCAGCGACCAGAGTGAAAGCACTAATCTGGCGCGACTGCGCGCGCTGGGCCTCACCGTGTTTGTGGGGCACACTGCAGAAAACGTGACCCAAGCCCGTGCCGTGGTCATTTCCTCCGCCGTAAAGCTGGATAACCCGGAGGTTGTCGCCGCGCAGGCCGCGGGTATTCCCCTCATTCGCCGGGCCGAAATGCTGGCCGAGCTGATGCGCTTGAAAAAAGGGATCGCCATTGCAGGCACGCACGGCAAGACAACGACGACCACGCTCATGGGTCATGTACTGGAACAGGTTGGGCTTGATCCCACCCTTGTGACGGGTGGTATTGTCAACGCCACCGGGACTAACACCCGCCTTGGTGCGGGTGACTGGATGGTGGTGGAGAGTGACGAAAGCGATGGCAGCTTTCTGCAGCTGCCCGCTACGCTGGCGATTGTCACAAACATTGACCCCGAACATCTTGAGCATTATGGCAATTTCGATGCTCTGCGTGCCGCCTTTACCCGTTTTGTCGAACAACTCCCCTTTTATGGCGCCGCCGCGCTGTGCGTCGATCATCCGGAAGTTGCGGCGCTAAAGACACGCATTACCAATCGTCGCTGCCTTGGCTACGGCCTGAGCGAGACCGCCGAGGTGCAGGGCCTGAATACACGCACCGACAGCACGGGCTGTCATTTTGACGTACGTTTCAAAGGTAAAAATCCACGCACCGTCATGGGCTATCATCTGCCACTGTTTGGTTCTCACAACATTCTGAACGCGCTGGCTGTCCTGACCTTAGCGAATGAGTTGAACCTGCCGGATGACAAGGTAAAGGCGGCGTTAGCCTGTTTTGCCGGGGTAAAGCGCCGTTTTACCCGTATAGGTGAAACAGATGGCGTAGTGGTGATTGATGACTATGCCCACCATCCGGTGGAAATTGAAGCGGTTTTGATGGCGGCACGAAGCGCCTGCACGGGCCGAGTGCACGCCGTGATGCAGCCGCATCGCTACACGCGTCTTGCTAATCTGCTGCCGGATTTTGCGCACTGTTTTGCCAAGGCCGACAGCGTACTGATCGCCGATGTTTATAGTGCGGGCGAGGCCCCGATTGACGGGGCTGATCGCGATGCACTGGTAAAAGCCATTCGTGCTACAGGGCAGACGAATGCTGAGCCTCTCTGCAGCCCGGCTGAGTTGGCAGATTTAATCGCGGCACGCGCGCAGCCGGGTGATTTTGTCATCTGCATGGGCGCGGGTAGCATTACCAACTGGGCCGCCAGCCTGCCCGCGCAGCTCGCGACCGTAAAGCAAAAGGTTGCCGTATGAGCCTGCTTGCACGTCTGCCTGCTGTCCGCGGTCGCTATACCGAAAAGGCACCATTGGCTCCCACGACCTGGTTTCGCGTGGGCGGTGCTGCCGAGATTCTCTTCAAACCCGCTGATCTAGAGGATCTCCAGCAGTTTCTGGCCAACTGCCCGACGGATATTCCTGTGCTGCCGATTGGCGTTGCCAGCAATTTGCTGATCCGCGATGGCGGGGTTGAGGGCGTGGTTATTCGTCTCGGTGGTGGCTTTGCCGGCATTGATGTGCAAGGTACACAGATCACCGCCGGCGCGGCGGCCCTAGATGCCAATGTCGCGCTTTCAGCACAATTGGCAGGATTAGCCGGGCTGGAATTTCTGACTGGCGTGCCGGGCACCATCGGCGGGGGCCTACGCATGAACGCGGGCTGCTATGGCCGCGAAATCAAGGATGTGCTGGTGAGCGCACAGGCCGTGGACCGGCAGGGACAACTGCATGAACTCTGTCTGGACGATATGCATTTTACCTACCGGCATTGCGGTGTTGATGAGAGCTGGATCTTCACCAGCGCTATCTTGAAGGGAACTCCTGACACAGTGGAAGCGGTTGCCGCCCGGATGGTGGAGATACAAAAGAAGCGTGAAGAGAGTCAGCCGATTCGCACCCGCACCGGTGGCTCGACCTTTGCCAACCCCGATGGGGCACGGGCGTGGGAGCTGATAGACAAGGCCGGCTGCCGGGGCCTAACCCTTGGCGGGGCACAGATCAGCGAAAAGCACTGTAATTTTTTGATTAATACCGGAAATTCTACTGCGGCTGATCTTGAAAATCTGGGCGAACAGGTGAAGAAAAGAGTGAAAGAGACCAGCGGGATTGATCTACGATGGGAGATCAAACGCATCGGCAAACCCTAGGAGAGCAGTGTGAATGAACATGTCGCGGTTCTGATGGGCGGATGGTCCTCCGAGCGCGAAGTATCGCTCAGCTCGGGTGCCGGAGTGGTCAAGGCCCTCCAGGACAAGGGATACAAGGTGACTGCTGTTGACGTGCAGCGCGACCTTGACAGCCTGATCGCTGCTCTCACCCCGCGCCCGGACGTGGTGTTTAACGCTCTGCACGGTCGGGGCGGTGAAGATGGCACCATACAGGGCGTGCTCGATTATATGGGGCTGCCTTATACCCATTCCGGCGTCAGCACCGCAGCTGTCGCCATGAACAAGTCCTTCACCAAGCTGATCGTGGCACGCGAGGGCATCCCGGTCGCCAAGGAAGTGCTGGCCCACCGCGATGAGGTGTTGGCGCGCGATGTGCTGCCTGTGCCCTATGTGGTCAAACCGATCAACGAAGGCAGCTCGGTGGGTGTGCGCATCGTTCACGCAGGCAGCAATTACCGTATTCTGGCGGAAGATAGCTGGGTCTATGGCGAGACTGTCATGGTGGAGAGTTATATTCCCGGCCGTGAGCTGACCGTGGGCGTGATCGGCAACGAGGCGCTGGATGTGACCGAGATCATCGCCGCCAGCGGCTTTTATGATTACACCGCCAAATATGCCCCCGGCGGCAGCCGCCATGTAGTGCCCGCGCAAATTCCCGCCGAGATTGCACAGGCCGTGCGCAGCTATGCCCTGACCGCGCACAAAGTACTGGGCTGCACCGGCGTATCGCGCAGCGATTTCCGTTGGGATGACAGCCTGCCGGGCATGAGCGGCCTGATCTTCCTTGAACTCAACACCCAACCGGGTCTGACCCCCACCTCCCTGCTGCCCGAACAGGCCGCTGTGCGCGGCATGAATTATGCCGATCTGTGTGCGTGGATGGTCGAGGATGCGCTGACCCGCGCCCGCAAGGCCCAGAAAAGAGAAGAGGTAGCGGCATGAGCCAGCCACGGGGAACCCGACGCGAACACATGGCCCGTCGCCAGCGCAAGAAACCCACGCCGATCTGGTTTTTGCGCAGTGCGCGCCTTGGCGCGGCGTTTGGCCTGCTGCTGCTGCTGGCGGCGGGGCCTTATTGGCTGTGGAGTAGCGGCTGGGTGGGCGATCAATTCCGCACCCTGCAGCATAGCTGGTTTGCGCATACCGCTGCGGCCGGGCTGACCGCCAGCAATATCTTCGTGACCGGGCGCAACGAGACAGCGGCCGCTGACGTAACACTGGCGCTCAAGGTGCATAACGCGTTGCCGCTGCTGGAGTTTAACCCCACGGCTGCCCGCACACAGCTCAAGACCCTGACGTGGGTAAAAGACGCCCGTGTAGAGCGGCGGTTTCCCAACACCATCCGGGTTGATTTAACTGAACGCACCCCGGTTGGTTTCTATCAGCACAACGGCCAGCTGGTACTGGTGGATGAGGAAGCGGTCACCCTTGCCACCGATGGCCTGGGTCGCTGGGCGGGTCTACCTGTACTGGTGGGCGAAGGTGCACCTAAAGCAGCTCCGGCTGTACTGGACGCATTGCGCAGCCACCCGGAGCTGTACAAGCGCGTCAAAGCGATGACGTTCTTTAACCAACGCCGCTGGAACCTGCGGATGAATAATAACATCGATGTCTTGCTGCCCGAGGCGGATATGCCCAAGGCTCTGGAACGCTTGCAACGGGCGCAAGACGACGGCCGCTTGCTGGATAAGGATATCAGTGCCGTTGATCTGCGCCTGAAAGACCGTTTGATTATTACCCCAACCAAAGCCGCGACCGAGCGGCGCAACGCTCCCAAAGAAGGTGTTTAAGCCCAATGGATAAAAAGAACGGCAAGCCCGAGTTGATTGGCGTGATTGATATTGGCAGTAGTAAAGTTGCCTGTCTGATTGCGCGCCCGGAAGTCGATGGTAGCTTGACTGTTCTTGGCACCGGGTATCAGGCGAGCTTTGGCATCCGCGCGGGTAGCGTGGCCAATATGGATGCAGCGGAGAGCGCGATTGGTGCCGCCGTGCAGGCCGCGGAACAGGCCAGTGGCAGCACCTTGCGCTCCGTCTATGTCAATCTCGGTGGAGGCCAGCCCAACTCTGCCACGGTTGAGGTGAAAGTCGCCACCGGGGGAGCGGCTATTGAAGCCCCAACCCTGCGCCGGGTGGCGCAGCAATGCAAGGCCGCACTGGCCGAGATTGCGGGCACGCCGCTGCATGTGATTCCCACCTCCTACACGCTCGACGGCAGCCGGGGCATTAAAGACCCGCGCGGCATGGTGGGGAGCGAGCTGACGGTGCAGCTGAACGCGGTGACGGTCAACGGCGCGGCGCTACGCAACCTCATCAGCTGCGTACAGCGATGTCATCTCGATGTGTCGCGCGTGGTGTTGTCGGTGCTGGCCTCGGGCCGGGCCTGCCTGACGCCCGATGAAGCTGATCTGGGCGCCACCGTGATCGACATGGGCGGCGGCACCACCAGCATTGGCGTGTTCAGCGAGGGTGAACTGGTGTTTGCTGACAGCATCCCCATGGGCGGCATTCATGTGACCAATGATATCGCACGCGGCCTGACCACCCCCACCGCCCATGCCGAGCGCATGAAAATCCTGTTCGGCCATGCCATGACCACCACCACCGATAAGCATGAGCTGATTGATGTACCGCAGGTAGGCGAGGATGATGTGGCGATGATCGCGCAGGTGCGCCGCTCACTGCTCACGGGCATTATCCAGCCCCGTCTGGAAGAGATTTTCGAGATGGTGCGCGCGCGCCTCGAACATTCCGGCTTTGATAAAGTAGGTGGACGGCGGGTGGTGCTAACCGGCGGTGCCAGCCAGATGCAGGGCACCCGCGAACTGGCCCAGCTGATCCTTGATAAGCAGGTGCGTTTGGGCAAACCCATCGCCCTGCCTGGCCTGCCGGAAAGCCAGCTCACCCCGGCCTTCAGCACCGCCATCGGCCTGCTGTTTTATGCAACCTCACCCAACACCGAATTCCGCGTCATCGCCGCAGGCGAAGGGCAAAAAGGCCTGTTCAACCGCATTGGCGAGTGGTTTCGGGAGAATGTATAACGCCTAGTCGCAGCGGATCAGCTGCGCAGGCTGAGCTTTGCTGGGATACACATAGGCCGTTTTCTTGCCCGGCAGCGTAATGCGCTCGCCGCCCGCCTTGCCTTGGCACAGTTCAAAAGCCGTCACCGCGCGGGCGTAAACCGGCTGCTGCCCCGTTAGGATGGGTAGCGTACCAAACTGCTGTTATTGGCTTTGGCAACACGAGCGGCTTCGGCCTTATCGGCAACGGCTTGGCGCTGTAAATCCTGCATAAAATAGCCAAGTCCGGCAAGCACAGCAGGATAAAGAATTACTGTCACCGTAGCAGCGAGCTTCTCTTTCCTTATAATCCGCAGCGGAGTTTCGTTCCGCTGAGCTGCAAACCCTGTCATTAGGCCAAGACCAAGCAATAATCCCCCGGCAGCGGCAACCAGCGGCATGCCCAGTACGCCTGTAATCAGCCCGCCGATGAGGCCAACCGCCATCGCCATAACGGCGAAACCACGAGACACCTGCCGCCCTGTCTGTGTATTAAACGCTTCATCAATACGCTGAAAAATGGCTGTGCTCATGAATTCCCCCCTGATTTGACTGGCGCACACTAGCAAGGACAGGTTTGCGACTTCAAGGGAAATCGGATACGAAGCAGCCTAGGCGCGCGCCCCTTACAATAGCGGCCAAACTCGCGCCTTGGCATAGTTAACCGCTTGCGCGGGTTACAGAATCGGCTCACTAGTGAAAATTAAGGTTCTCTTAACCGGCCGGACCGGCAGCCTGTTGCTGGCCAAAGCGGTAAGCAGTTTCGGGATTCACCAGAGGAGAGAAGATCATGATCAACCTGACCGTGCCGGAGACAGACAGCCACCTCAAGCCCCGCATCGTAGTGTTTGGTGTGGGCGGCGCTGGCACCAATGCCATTAACAACATGATCCGCTCCGGCCTCGATGGTGTCGAGTTCATCTCCGCCAATACCGATGCACAGGCGCTGGCCGCCAACCTCGCTTCCAAGAAACTGCAACTGGGCAAGAGCGCGACCAAAGGTCTGGGCGCGGGTGCCCGCCCCGATGTGGGCCGCGCTGCGGCCGAAGAGCAGATGGACGAGATCAGCGCCCTGCTCGATGGGGCCAACATGGTGTTCATCACTGCCGGTATGGGTGGTGGTACGGGTACGGGCGCTGGCCCTGTGATTGCGCGCGCCGCGCGTGAGCGTAACATCCTGACTGTGGGTGTTGTTACCAAGCCGTTCATGTTCGAAGGCCCGGTGCGCATGCGTTCGGCCGAGCAGGGCATTCAGGCGCTACAGCAGTATGTTGATACGCTCATCATCATCCCCAACCAGAACCTCTTCAACGTGGCCAACGAAAAGACCACCTTTGCCGATGCCTTCAAGATGGCCGATGACGTGCTGTATCAGGGCGTGCGCGGCGTGACCGATCTCATTATGACCCCCGGTCAGGTCAATCTCGACTTTGCCGACATCCAGTCGGTGATGAGCGAGATGGGCAAGGCCATGATGGGCACCGGCGAAGCCGAGGGCGATAACCGCGCCCGGCAAGCCGCGGAAATGGCGATCAACAACCCGCTGCTCGATGATGCCTCGGTCAAGGGTGCGCGCGGTGTGCTGGTTAACATCACTGGCGGCAACGATCTCACGCTATTTGAGGTTGAAGAAGCGATGAATCGCATCCGTGACGAGGTTGATCCGGATGCCAACATTATCTTCGGAACCGCGTTCGACGACAGCTTGACCGGCAAGATCCGCATCTCGGTGGTGGCCACCGGTATTGATATTGAAAGCGCCCGCCAGCCACTCAACGTCATTGAAGGCGGCCAAGGCACGGGCACCGCACAGGCGGGTGGTTTGCCCGCCGCGCCGCGCTCACCTTACGCGCAAGGCCTCGCTGCTCCGGCGGGTAAAGCCGCACAGGCCGTTGGCGCGCTGTTTGGCAGTACGCCCAAGCAACCAGCTCAGGCCGCCACGGCGCAGCAGTCCGCCGCCAGCTTCTACTCCGGCATGCAGCCCGAGCAGGTGCAGCAGCCCATGCAGGTCGGCAACACCATGCTGGCCCCGCAGATGCAGCCCGAGATGGTGGCCGCGCCCGCCGCGCGCAGTACGGCTGCCCCGGCTCCGGTGCGCGGTCTGCGTCAAGGCGACCAGTTTGTGGCACCGCCGCCGGTTCAGGCACCGCGTCAGGCCCAGAGCGTTCCTGTGGGGGCTGCCGCTGCTCCGGTTCAGAGCCGCCACCACGGCCACAAGCCGAGCTTTACCCAGCGCGTGAAAGGCGCTCTCAAGAGCTTTGTCAGCCAGATGGATGAGGATGAACGCACTCCGGCCCAACCGCAAATGACGGCGCAGCCCCAGCCACAACCGCGCGCGGGCTATGCTGTTACACAGGGCGGCCGGGCCGACTTGCCGCCGGTTGAGGATACCGACATCGAAATCCCCTCCTTCCTGCGCCGTCAGGCCAATTAAGCCGAGACTAATTATTAACAACGAAGGGCCGGGCTCATCCCCGGCCCTTTTGCTTTGCCTGTTCCATAGACATCTTAACTCTTATTTTCTTGCACTCCTTTGGTGCGATGACGTAGCTTGCGCCGATTGTTACGACTTTTTCACTGGAGATAAGAGATGTTCACATTACCGCGTATTGTCCGCACGATCGCGCCGACGGACCCCAGCCATATCGAACCGCTTATTGCTGGCAAGAATTTAGGTGGGTTGGAAAGATTCCTCAATCAGTCGATGAACAACCACCCATCACCCGCGGCCGTACAGATAGCTGGTGTCGTCCATTGAAAATTGGATTAGGCGATTTACTGGCTGCGGAAGGGCCAACACCGGGCTTCTGGGCCATGGCCGCGGCAGTTCGGCGCAACTACCGGGAGTCACCTCAGGAAGTTCTGGAAAGCGTTGTCGGCAGTCTTCCACCATCCATCCGTGATGTTGATGTACCTGACTTTCTGGTGCGTGCTGAACATGAGTTGCTCCTCACAACAGGAAGTGACTATTATCGCGAGCTTGGCGCCGATATGCTGGGATTTGGTCGTGGCCCCGACGTACTCGCCCGTTGCATCAGCGCGGCCGAAGGCCATCGACCTTCGGCGCTGTATCACGGCTTGTCCGAAGCCCCTAGCCATTGGCTAGGTCTTGAATTCGGCCCTGATGACCGCCTGTGCCTGGCTGATGCTCGTGAGCTGGCGAACACCCTGAATCAAGATGCGATCCTGATAACCATAGAGCCGACCAAGCTCGCCCAGATAGCGGATCAATTTCTGACAAACAAAACCATGGTTCCGGCCGAGCGCCTAGCTAGCTACGCCCTGTTGCGTGATGCTATTAAAGGCAGTGAATCTCACACCGACGCATTGGAGGCGATCGAGCCAGCCCAAACTTTGGTCTTTGTCGCCTCGCAGTTATTCGGAACTACCGACCGAGAACAGGCGGCTGTAATTGATGTTCGCTTTCCCGCCAGCATCGTTCACACTGATCAGAGCAAACAAGAGCTCTTAAGTTACGCGCACGATGTCGCCACAGATGGACACCTCCGTGCCCATGCGGTTCTGCCAGCGGTTTTTGGTGCCCTCGCTGAGTACGCGACAAGCAATAACCATGGCTTGATGAAGGGAGAAGTCGGTCTTACCCTTAAGCTGATGGCCGTTTGTCACCAACACATGTGGAGCTTTGGCATGGCCAACGGCCCGCGCGCCTTGATCGAAGCCTCGATCGCCAAAGCCGGAGTCGGGTCTACCGGGCCGACGTAAGGCCCAGAAGGCCGGGGATTTCCCGGCCTTTTTATTGGCCTTTGCGATACGTCTTGCTTTCAATAATAGACCCACATACACAGTGGGCTCATGAAAATTGTTCTCGCCAGTGCATCGCCTGTGAAGCGTGCCGCCCTCACCCTTGCCTTGCAGCGCGCAGGGCTGGGCGATCTTCCGGTGCTCCTGTTCAATGCCGCCTCGGGCGTGAATGTGCAGCCCTATGGCATGCGCGAGACCGTTGCCGGTGCCACCAACCGTGCTGTGGCGGCCCTGCGCGCCTGCCGGGATGCCGATATGGCGATTGGCATTGAAAGCGGCCTGTTTGCCGAGCATGGCGAGACCGTTGATCGCGCCATTTGCATGGCCGTGCAACGCGACGAGCGCTACCTGTGCGATCAAAGCGAGCCACTCCATCTGCCGGCCGATGCGGTGGTTCAGGCGCGCGGGCGTGGGTTTGATAAACTCACCGTTGGTCAGGTTCTGCACGAGCAAGGACAGATCAAGCTTGCCGATGACCCGCATTATTGCCTGTCCGGGCGCTCGCGCGCGCTCTTCATCGCTGAAACACTCGGCAAGATGATCGTCACGCTTCAGCTCTACGGGGCGCTGCCCGCGGCTACACCTCCACCTGCACCATCCCCGGCCCGCGCTGCTCAACGGCCTGCCTCCGGTTTGCAGCTGTAATATTGGCTTTTGTCGCGCCAATCCGCTAAACTGTGCGGATGCATCTCGCGCTAGACACCCCCCGCCTGCGGCTGCGGCCAGTCACACTGGCGGATGCCCCGGCTATTCAGGCCCAGTTTGGTCAGTGGGAGATTCTCAAATACTTTCCGCGTAAAATTCCTTGGCCCTACCCTGATGGTGCCGCCCTCAGCTACCTTGAACAAACTGTTCTGCCTGAAATGCAAAAAGGCGTGCGCTACAGCTGGGCGATTACCCTGCGGCGTGACCCGGCCCAAGCGTTGATCGGGCTGATCGAGCTGACTTTTGCCACCCCTTACGACCAGCGCGCCTTCTGGCTGGGGCAAAGCTGGCAAGGGCTGGGCCTGATGACCGAGGCCTGCTTTGCCGTCAATGATTTTGCCCTGCCGGGGCTGGGCATGCCGGACCTGCTGTTTACCAGTGCGGATGCCAATACGGCCTCCAACCGGTTGAAAGAACAGAGCGGAGCGGTGCCCATAGAGCATGGCTTGTACGACTTTCATGCCGGGCGACTGCCCATCACCCGCTGGCAATTAACGGATTCTGCCTGGGCCAAGGCGCGCAGCGCCGTCTGGCGCTCGCTGGCGCGCTGGAATCCTGATGATTTTACCATTACGAATCAGCCTGTTAGTTCGTAACACAGGGTAACCAAGGGTGATTGGTCGGAGGCCCCCGGCCCGCGCTATTTGTGGGCCATGGATGGCTCTCACTACTCCCCCGCGATTTCGTCTGCTGCTCCGGCCAGCACACCTCCGGCCCCCCTGCCCATCTGGCAGCATACGGTAGCTCGGCGCGTGCAGTGCAGCGGGCTGGGTGTCCACTCCGGCACCCCCGCTCACCTATGCATAGAGCCTGCCGCGCCCAACAGCGGCATCCGTTTTATCCGCTCTGATCTGGCGGAAGGTACGGGCGAAATTGCCGCCCGTTATGATCTGGTGAGCGATACCCGCCTATGCAGCAATCTGACCAACGCGCAGGGCGCGAGTGTGGGCACGGTCGAGCATGTCATGGCCGCGCTCGCGGGCTGCGGCGTGGATAACGCCATTGTGCGTATCGACGGGCCGGAAATTCCCATCATGGATGGCTCTTCGGCCGCCTTCGTGTTGCTGATCCAGCAGGCCGGATTAAAAGAACAGGCGCATAAGCGCCGCTACATCCGCATTCTGCACGAAGTGCGGGTGGAGGATGCAGGCGGCAAATGGGCCACCCTCACCCCTGCCCCCATCCCCAGTTATGCGATGGAGATCGACTTTACCAGCAAAGCGATTGGCAAGCAGGCGCGCGACTTTACCCTGATCAACGGCAATTTTGTGCATGAGCTGGGCCGTGCCCGCACCTTTGGTTTTCTGCACGAGGCCGAGCAGCTGCGCGCCATGGGCCTTGGCAAAGGCGGCTCGCTGGACAACGCCATCATCATCAACGGCGATGAGGTTCTGAACGAGGGCGGCCTGCGCTATGAGGATGAGTTTGTCCGCCACAAGCTGCTCGACAGCGTGGGCGATCTGGCGCTGGCCGGGGCACCGATTCTGGGGGCCTTCCGCTCGGCCAAGGGCGGCCATGCGCTGAACAACAAGCTCCTGCGCGCCCTATTCGCCGATGCGGCAAATTGGGAGTGGGCGTGAACCAAGCTAGCGATTTAGGTTAGATTGGCCTTAGCAACAGCAAGCTTATCTCTTGCCGTCAAAAATTCGGCCAGCTCGGGTTTGGTTTCAAGTTCGCGAATTTTTTCGACCATCGCCTGAAGCGGGACTCCCGTCACTTGGGACAGCAAAAAGGCTTCATCCAAAAACAGCTTGCGCTCACCATTTTCAATCCGACTAAGCGAAGATGGCGTTATGCTCATCAATGGAGCGAGGTCATGGAGTCGCATATTAAACCGCGTGCGGAGTTCGCGTACAACAAGTCCTGTTGCTAACATATTGAAGCTGTTCTTTGGTTTGCTCATATTTGCCTCTGCACCCACACCTAACAAACTGCGACGCCGGAACGCAAGAAAAAAGCAATTCCTGATTTGGAATTAGTGGCAGAAATGCTATAGATCGGAGCTGTTAACATTTGAGGCTCCCATGTTCCGTATTCTCCTTGCCCTGTTTTTGTCCCTGCCGCTGCTGGCCGGGTGCAGCTCGACCAACAAGGACGAGGCCGCCGCGCCCGAACGTCCGGCGCAGGAGCTGTTTGACGAGGGCAGCAAGAACCTTGAGAAGGAACGCTATCAGGCTGCCTCCAAAGCTTTTGATGAGCTGGAGCGGTTACACCCTTATTCCGACCTCGCGCCCAAGGCCAAACTGCTCTCGGCGCAGGCACATTACCTGAACGAGGACTATGACGAAGCCATTATCGGCTTTGACCAGTTTCTGCAACTGCATCCCAGCCACCCGGACGCGCCATTTGCTCTCTACCAGAAAGCGCTGTGCTATTACGAGCAGATCAGCGATGTCAGCCGTGATCAGGATATGACCCGCCACGCCATGGAAGTACTGGAGCTGGTACGCCAGCGCTACCCGAACAGCGGTGAGGCCAAGGAAGCGGCGATCAAGCTCGACCTCACCCGCGACCACCTTGCAGGCAAGGAAATGGAAATCGGTCGCTGGTATCAGCGCCAAGGCCAGCTGCAAGCCGCCATCGCCCGCTTTCGCACCGTGATCGATCAATATCAGGTCACCAGTCACACGCCCGAAGCCTTGCATCGTCTGGTCGAAAGCTATCTGCAGGTCGGGTTAAAGGAGGAGGCCCGCCGCACTGCCGTGGTGCTGGGCCACAACTTTCCCGGCAGCAAATGGTATCAGGACAGTTACCGCCTGATTGCCGACCCGTCGATGCCACCCGCCGATGCCAAGCAGCCCGGTCTGCTGGCACGGACCTTTAAAGACATCTTCTAAGTGTGCTGACCGGGCTTTCCATCCGTGACTTTGTCCTGATTGAGCAGCTGGACCTGCTGCCGCAGGCCGGGCTTACGGTTCTGACGGGCGAAACGGGTGCCGGTAAATCAATTTTACTGGATGCGCTGGGCGCGGCGTGTGGCGCACGGGCCGAAGGGCGCTGGGTGCGTGCAGGTGCCGAGAAAGCCAGTATTACCGCCAGCTTTGCGCTCCCGAAAAAGCATCCAGCCCTTACCCTGCTCAAAGAAAACGAAATTACCGCCGAGGATGAGTTACTCCTGCGTCGGGTCATCATGGCTGATGGCCGCAGCAAAGCTTTTGTCAACGATCAGGTGGTGGGGGTTACGCTGCTGCGCCAGATTGGTGACCTGCTGCTTGAGGTCCATGGCCAGTTTGATACTCACGGCCTTTTGGATGCCGCCACGCACCGCCAATCGCTCGACCGCTTTGCCGGGATTGAAACCACCACGCTGCGCAATCTGTGGGCGCTGTGGCAGGCCGCCCGCCAAACCGAGGAGCAAGCGCAGGCCGAGTTGGAACGCGCCCGGCAGGAAGCCGACTATCTGCGCGATGCGGTGAGCGAACTGAAAAAGCTGGCCCCGCAGCATGGCGAAGAAGCAACCCTGATCGAGCAAAAGCAGCTCCTGCAAAACCGTGAAAAACTGACTAGTGCTTTGGCGAGCACGCTGGATGCGTTGCAAGGGGAGCATGGGGCTGAAACCGCGCTGACCACCGCCAGCAAAACCCTTGGCAAAATTGCCGATAAAGCGGGCGAGCGGGCAGTGCAGGCGCTGGCTCACCTTGATGCCGCGCGTGATGCTCTGGCTGAGGCGCAAACCTTACTCGAATCCCTGACGCAGGATGTGGACGGCGGCGGTCAAAGCCTTGAGCAGGTGGAAGACCGCCTCTACGCGCTACGGGCGGCGGCACGCAAACATCAGGTGTTGGTCGAGCAGCTGGCCGATCAGGCCGATGCCCTCACCGCGCGGCTGGAGCTGCTGGACAACAGCACCGACAGCATGACACGCCTGAGCGCCGCCACGGTAAAAGCCCGCGCCGCTTATGAGCAACAGGCCCGTGCCATCAGCGCCCAGCGCAAGAAAGCAGCCACACAGCTGGATAAACGCGTCAACGCCGAACTCGCGCCACTGAAGCTGGACCGTGCCACGTTCAGTACCACCTTGCTATCTGCGGAAGCCGGGCCGGATGGGCTGGAGAGTGTGCGTTTTGAAGTAAGCACCAACCCCGGTCAACCCGCTGGCCCGCTCCACAAAATCGCCTCGGGCGGCGAGCTGGCCCGCTTCATGCTGGCGCTCAAGGCCGTGTTGGCCCAAAGCAGCGATGCCGTGACGCTGATTTTTGATGAGGTCGATCAGGGCGTGGGCGGCGCGGTTGCTGCGGCTGTGGGTGAGCGTCTGGCCAAGCTGGCCGCGCAGACACAAGTGCTGGTGGTGACCCACAGCCCGCAGGTGGCGGCCAAAGGTGCCGCGCATTGGAAAGTTGCCAAGCAGGTGAGCGGTAAGGCGACGCGCACCAGCGTAAACGTGCTGGATGCCAGTGCCCGCCGGGAAGAGCTGGCCCGCATGCTGGCAGGCGAAACCGTAACCGACGCCTCGCGCAAAGCCGCCGAAGCCCTGCTGGCTTAATGCCAAGGGTTTAGGTTTTGCCATTAACTCCGCCCGACTTACACCAAACGGCGGTGAAGCTGTGTAGGCGTGAACTATCTGCCAAAATCAATCGCTGAAAGTATTTGAATCAGTAAAAACGGACCCACGTCCACCAGCCATCTCATAACTTTTTTTGGCCAATCCGGCTGAAACCAGCCCGCCTAAAGCGAGGGAGGCAAAAGCGATAAATAAATTCTTGGCAGCCTGATGAGAATGTTCACGGCCGAGTATTGAGTTATTTTCTGTTTCGTCTGCGAGATGAAGTGCGGCAAGACCGGAGCCGCCATGATGAGCAAAAAAATAGCTCCCGGCACCCAGAGAAGCCAAACTGACCAGCATGACACCAATACTCTGCCACATCTTGCTTGGCGAGACTGGGCTGAAAACGTCTGTCATGGGTTACTCCGGATTGTTTATTTTGCCGCGAAAGGGCGATGCGCCGTCGGTTTCCGCATAGTTAGCAGGCCCCAAAAAGCCAAAGCAAGCAAATCCTTGCCCAAACGGCATTTTTTCGGCTAGAACCGCGGGCATGAGCCGACTTTCACCCTGGCACGCCAAAGTGTTAACGCTGTTCCCGGACATGTTCCCGGGCACGCTGGGGCACTCGCTGGCCGGAACAGCGCTAAAAAATGGCCTGTGGACGCTCGAAACACTGGACATTCGCGACTTTTCCAGCGATAAGCACCGCACTGTCGATGACACCCCCTGCGGTGGCGGGGCGGGCCTCGTGATGAAGCCCGATGTGATCGACGCGGCTTTGAAGGCTGCCAAGACCGGGTTTATTGGACGGGTGATTTACCTGTCGCCGCGCGGCCGGGTCCTCGACCAGAAACTGGTTGAAGAGCTGGCAGCTGGCCCCGGCGTGGTGCTCCTGTGCGGGCGCTTTGAGGGGGTCGATCAGCGGGTGCTGGATGCACACGCGGTCGAAGAGGTGAGTGTCGGCGATTATGTGCTGAGTGGCGGTGAGCCAGCGGCACAAATTCTGTGTGATGCCTGTGTCCGGTTGCTGCCAGGTGTCATGGGCAACGCACAGACGGTCGATGAAGAGAGTTTCAGTCGCGGGTTGCTGGAGTACCCGCACTATACCCGGCCGGTAAACTGGCTGGGTCACGAGGTTCCCCCGGTGCTGCTCTCCGGGCATCATGGGGACATTGCGGCTTGGCGCCGCGCACAAGCTGAGGCGGTTACCCGAGTACGCCGCCCGGATTTGTGGGAGAAATACCTCGCAAGAGGTAACAATAAGAAAGAGCAATAATCACGTGTGCGGCATCCGGGTTAAGCGGCACCTAACTGAAGGAGTAGTAACATGAACCTGTTGCAGCAAATCGAAGCTGAGCAAATCGCCAAACTCAGTGAAGCCAAGAAGATCCCCGCGTTCTCGCCCGGTGACACCGTGAAGGTGAACGTGAAGGTTGTGGAAGGCGACCGCGAGCGTATTCAGGCCTATGAAGGCGTGGTGATTGCCCGCAAGAATGCCGGCCTGAACTCGAATTTCACCGTCCGCAAAATTTCCTACGGCGAAGGCGTGGAGCGTGTGTTCCCCCTGTACAGCCCGCGTCTGGACAGCATCGAGCTGGTCCGTCGTGGTGATGTGCGCCGCGCCAAGCTGTACTACCTGCGCGACCGCAAGGGCAAGCGCGCCCGCATCGCCGAGCGCACCACTGGCCACGGCCTGGAGGACAAGGGCGGCGAAGAGTAAGCTGTTCGCCTGTTATTTTAAGAAAACGCCCCGGCCAAAACCGGGGCGTTTTTGTTGAGCGGCATCAGCAAACTGTCACTTTGCAGGCATGGCGCTAGCAGGCATACTCAAGTAAATCATGCTCGCCACCGTTCTTGACATCCTCATCACCTATCACATCGGCTTCCTGCGCGGGCTAGCCGTAACATTGCAGATGGCCGGCATTATCTGGCTGGTGGGCCTCACGCTGGGTAGTGTGCTGGGGTGGCTAGGGTTTACACACCAGCGCAGCATCGGTGCGCCGATGCGCGGCTGCTCGTTCATCCTCGCCTCGGTGCCCACGTTGGTGTTTTTGTTCTGGCTGCATTATCCGGCGCAGGCCATGTTTAACGTGGTGATCGACCCGTTCATCACCGCCAGCTTTACCTTCACACTCCTCAATATCTTTGGCGTAGCCGACATAGTGCGTGGCGCGCTCGATGATTTCCCACGACAATACATCACCGCCGCGCGGGTGTGCGGGCTGCGCACCCGGCAGATTGTCCTGAAGATCCAGCTCCCTATTCTTTTTCGCATGACGCTGCCCGCGCTGCTCATGCTGCAGGTGAGTATGCTGCACCTAACTCTGTTCTCCTCGCTCATTTCGGTGGAAGAGCTGTTCCGCGTAGCACAGCGCATCAACGCGCAGATTTACAAGCCGGTTGAAATATATACGGCCTTAGGAGTGTTCTTCCTGCTCATCTGTGTACCGGTCAATGCCCTCGCCCTGTGGCTCAAGCACCGCTTCACGCGTGACCTGTCCTTGAGGTAATCATGCTGAATGCCACTGCCCTGCATAAAAGCTTCGGCCAACGGAAGATTCTGGACGGGGTGGATGCCGCTATCACGCCGGGGCAGATCACCGCACTGCTTGGCCCTTCAGGCAGCGGCAAAACCACACTGCTACGCGCCCTCGCGCTGGTGGAGCCCCCGGACAGCGGCATTGTAACCATCAACGGCACCAACTACAACTTCCCGCAAAAAAACACGTTCACGCCGCCATGGCCTGTGGTGACGGTGGTGTTTCAGGAGCTGTTCCTGTGGCCGCATCTAACCTTACGCGAAAACATTTTGCTGCCCGCCCGCAATGTGGGTTATGTCAATCTTGACGAAGCGCTGGAGGATGTGATCGAGCTGCTGGATATGGCCAGTTTCATCGATAATTACCCGAATGAGGCCTCCCTCGGCCAGCGCCAGCGCGTCGCCATTGCCCGCGCGATCCTGCTCAAGCCACTCTATATCCTGATGGATGAGATCACCTCGGCGCTGGATATCGAACAGGTGCACAACATCCTCTCGCTGCTACCCAAACTCAAGGAACGCGGCATCGGCATCCTGCTCATTACCCATCACATCAATTTTGCCCGCAAGGCTGCCGATACGGTGCTATTTCTTTCGGATGGAAAAATTGCCGAGCGTGGTCCAGCGGGCATACTTGAGGCGCCACAAAGCCCGCGTCTACAGCAGTTTTTACATATCGTCAGCGCAGTTGGATAGGAGAACCCCATGAAAAAATTGTTCTTACTCTTGGTCTTGCTGTTTCCCTTGCCCGCCCATGCTGAAGCACCCACCAACGAAGCCGCGTTTGACCGTGTACTGCGTACCAAGGAGATCCGTTGCGGTTATCCCCTGTTTGATCCTTATATGAAAAAAGACGCTAACACCGGCGCACTGTCGGGCCTAGCCAAGGATTACATGGAGGCGCTCGGGCGTTACCTTGAGCTGAAAATTGTCTGGTCTGAAGAAGTGGACTGGAGCAACTATCAGGAGGGCATCAACACCGGCCGCTATGACATGATGTGTGTGGGCGTATGGGAGTCCGGTGCGCGAGCTAAAGCTGGCCTGCTCTCGCGCCCCTTGTATTACAATGTCATACAGGCATGGGTGCGGGCGGACGATACCCGTTTTAATGCTGCCCTGAGTACCTTGAACACCCCTGAGGTGCGCATCACTGTCTCCGAGAACGACCCGACAATGGATATTCGTCGCGCCCTATTTCCCAAGGCGCAGGAGGTGGCACAAGGTGCGCTGACAGATCCCTCGCAGTACTTTCTTTCCGTTGCCACCAACAAATCCGACGCCGTCTTTGCTGATGCCAGCACGGTGGAAGCGTATAACCGGCAGGCCGAGGTCAAGCTCAAAGCGGCGGCAGACGGCGCACCGGTGCGCCGCTTTGCTAACTCGCTGGTCATGCACAACAGTGACCTGCGCCTAAAGTTCCTGATTGATGGCGCGATTGGCGCCATCAACACTAGCGGGGAAGCCGAGCAAATTCTGGCTAAATACGGTCCCGTGTTCCAGCCCATCGCCCCTGACTACAAGGAGTAATTCATGCTTCGCTTTGCCGTTATCCTGCTCGCGCTGCTCTTCGCCTTGCCCGCCTATGCCGTCGAGAACGAGTCGGCGTTCGACCGTGTACTGCGTACCGGTGTGATCCGCTGTGGCTACTATGTATTCCCTCCCATAGTGATCCGTGATGTGAACACCAACGCCATGAGTGGCGTTTCGGTTGATGTCATGAACCGTCTGGCTACGCGTGCAGGGCTAACAGTAGAATGGACGGAAGAAATTACCTTTGGTAACTGGGTCCCAGCCATGCAAAGTGGCCGCTTTGACATGATCTGCACCCCCATGTGGCCAGAGCTGACCCATGGCCGTGCGGTACTGTTTTCCGAGCCTCTGTTCTTCTCCGGCCTCAGCCCGGCGGTGCGGGTGGACGATCCACGCTTTACCGCCACCACCCCGCGCGATGTTCTGAACAGCCCGGACATCACTATCCTGACGCAAGAGGGCAATGCCACGGATGCGATTGCGCGCACAGCCTTCCCCAAGGCAAAATTCTATACTCTCTCGCCCGAGGCCGGGACTGCGAATTATTATCAGGATCTGATCGCCAAAAAGGCGGATGCCATTTTGACCGACCGCAACGGGCAATACGAAATGGGCCGGAATAACCAGCCGATCCGTCTTGTAGACCCGGCTAACCCGGTGAAACTGCAATCCTTCCCGCTGGTGGTGAACCGCGGTGAGACCACGCTGCGCGATTTCCTCAACCTTGCCATTACCGAAATGGACTACAGCGGCGATATCGACCGCATTTTACGCCGCTGGGAGGCCGAACCGGGCCTCACCTACCTGCGCCGTGCCAAGGCTTTTTCACCCAATCCTTGACGATTCGACCCTGTAGAAATCCTATTCCCTGTGCCATATTCCCCCAATGGGACAAATTAACGATGGCATGGTGGCGCATATCAGCGACCTGCTGGCGCCGTGGGCGTTGGTGGCGGCGCGGCGTATGTTCAACAGCTGGGGGCTGTACCGTGGCGCGCTGATGTTTGGTCTGCTGTCGGGCGAACAACTGTATCTCAAGTATGGCCTTGCCCTGAGTGACATTGCGAGCGGGCGCGAGCTTGAGTTTTTTACCTACGAGAAAATCGTGCCGCCCAAAACCCGTAGTGGCCAAGCAACGACCAAAAAGGTTAAGCTGAGCTATGTGTCCGCCCCCCCCGATATACTGGAGGACAGCGACACACTCATCCGCTGGGCTGATGCCGCGTGGCAGGACGCCATTGCCGGGCAGCGCCTGAAAGCTGCCGGAACGCCCCACACCCCCAATGGTCGCCCGCTACGGCGGCGCAAGGCCTGAACTTTTAAAATAGGATATCATGACACAGCACGCCCCTTTCAAAAAGCTTGTCCCCGGCGATACCATTGCCATCGTGGCCCCGGCGGGCTGGGTTGATCCCGCGCGGCTAGAAAGCGCCTATAGCTATATTCGCCAGTCCGGCTTCAGCTTCAAAGTGCTCGAGCAAGTGCACAAGCGTGAGGGCCGCTTTGCCGGTACCGATGCCGAGCGACTGGAGGGTCTGCACAGTGCCTATGTGGATGGTGAAGTCAAAGCCATTATCTGTGTGCGTGGCGGCTATGGCAGCCAACGTATTATTGATGCGGTGAACTGGGAGCTGATCAAGCGCAACCCCAAGCCTTTGATTGGATACAGTGATATTACCACCCTGCTGAACGCAATCGTTGCCCGGACCGGGCAACCGGCTCTGCTGGGTCCGCTGCTGGGCGATATCAGCCGCTATGACAGCTCGGAGAGCTGGAAATATCTGAGCGGTCTGTTGCAGGGCGAACCCTCACACCCAACCGATCACCCGGCCTGTGCCAACGCACAGGTTCTGATCCCCGGCCATGCCAAGGGCAAACTGGTCGGCGGCAATCTAGCCCTGCTCTCCTCGGATTGCGGCACACCCACACAGGTGGAAACGCAAGACGCCATCCTGATTCTGGAAGATGTGAATGAGGATCTGTACCGCTTTGATCGCATGTTGCTGCAACTCAAGCGCTGTGGTCTTCTCAGCAATCTGGCGGGAGTTATCGTTGGTGATCTGGTCGGTGTGGAAGACAAAGGCCCGCCGTTATTCGGTAAGTCCGCACACGGCATTATCCGCGATTATTTCGGCGAGTTGGGCATTCCAATTGTCGTTGACTTCCCCTGTGGCCATGGCACGCACCGTACGACCCTGCCCTTGGGTATGACAGCCGAGCTACGCGCCTCAGAAAAAGGCATTTTACTGCGTCATGCCCCCCTGTTTGCGTGATCGCGCCCTTGTGCTAAAACTCACAAACCTAAGGAGACTTCCATGACCGCTCAGCCCAAAGCCGCCCCCGTCACGACGCGTATCGAAACCGATAGTATGGGTGAGGTGCCTGTCTCGGCCGATAAATACTGGGGTGCGCAAACCCAGCGCAGTGTACAGAATTTCAAGATCGGCGGCGAGCGTATGCCCCTACCGCTCCTGCGCGCTTTCGGTATCGTCAAAAAGGCCGCCGCGCTGACCAACACGGCCTTGGGCGCGCTCGACAAGAGCATTAGCGATGCTATTGTGACTGCGGCTGAAGAGGTAATTGAGGGTCGCCTGAACGATCATTTCCCGCTGGTGGTCTGGCAAACCGGCTCAGGTACGCAAACCAACATGAACGCCAATGAGGTGATCGCCAACCGCGCTATCGAACTGCTAGGCGGCACCATTGGCAGCAAAAAGCCGGTGCACCCGAATGACCATGTGAATTATGGCCAGTCGAGCAATGACAGCTTCCCAACTGCCATGCACATTGCCACCTGTGAGCAGTTGCATCACGAGCTGATCCCCGCGCTGGAACACCTGCACAGCGCCCTTGCCGCCAAGAGCAAGGAGTTTGCGAGCCTCATCAAGGTCGGGCGCACCCATTTACAGGACGCCACACCGGTAACCCTTGGGCAGGAATTCTCTGGTTATGCCACGCAGATGAAATTCGGTATCGAGCGTGTGAAGGCCGCACTACCCCGCGCCCTGATGCTGGCGCAAGGCGGCACCGCCGTGGGTACGGGTATCAACTGCAAGCCCGGCTTTGCCGAAGGTTTTGCTACCGAAGTGGCCCGCATTACCGGCCTGCCGTTTGTCACCGCCCCCAACAAGTTTGAGGCACTGGCCACGCATGATGCTCTGGTCGAGGTGTCAGGCGTACTCAATACCCTAGCCTGTTCGCTGATGAAAATTGCCAATGATATCCGCCTGCTCGGCAGCGGCCCGCGCTGCGGTATTGGCGAGATTCACTTGCCGGAAAACGAGCCGGGCAGCTCAATCATGCCGGGCAAGGTGAACCCCACCCAGAGTGAGGCCATGACCATGGTGTGTGCGCAGGTGATGGGTAACCACACCACAGTAACTGTCGCCGGAGCCACCGGCCATTTTGAGCTGAATGTGTTCAAGCCCGTCATCATATTCAATGTGCTGCAAAGCATCCGCTTACTGGCCGATGCTTGCCGCAGCTTTACCGATAACTGTGTGGTCGGTATTGAAGCCAATGCTGATGTCATCAAGGATCAGCTGGATCGCTGCCTAATGCTGGTGACCTCGCTTAACCCGCATATCGGCTACGACAAAGCGGCTAAAGTGGCCAAGAAAGCGCTGGCTGAGAACAAGACCCTCAAGGCGGCGGCGGTGGAGCTGGGCTTTCTCACCCCTGAGCAGTTTGACCAGTGGGTGCGGCCGCAGGACATGGTGGGAGCTGCCTGATTGGCTTTACAATTACTCACCGAAGCCGAAGCCCGCTCGCAATGGAGCGGCGATCTGACTATCGTACGCCAACAGCGGGTAGCGTTTGAAGATCTGGGCGTGATGGTTTTGCGCACGATCATCGTGGCACTGGTCACATTACCGCTGTGGCGCGATCTGTTTATTGAATTCCGGATCATTCCCTACTGGCTGGCCTTGCTTAGTGCCGCTGTCCTTTTCTATTTCACACATAGCATGGGCAAGGACCTGCAAGCCGCGCGCCAGCAGGGTGCCTGGCTGTTGGTGTCCAACCGCAAAACTGTATGGCTAAATTTCCGGTCCTATTGGCACTGGCGCTGGCCCGCAACGGACAAGACCATCCTGCGTCTGGATGGTGAAGATATCGACCATTTGACGCTGGTGAAGGTCCTAGACCAAAGCCCGCCCCAGCTGTCGATCCATCTGCGTCACCCGCTCCCGGATGAGGTGATGGATCGTATTCTGGAAGAAAACCATCGACTGGGGCAGGCACGCTTTGGTCACAGTCGTATCCGCCACGGCCCGGTCGCACTGGAGATTGGCGGCCAAACCCTGCGGGTGCGCTGGAGCCGCGAATTACCGGGCCTGCGCGAGGTGGCTGAAAAATTGCGCCTGTCATTTACGTTTGAACCGACCCGCCGTATCGACCATGCACAAGCCGACCTGATGGCATTTGTGCCCCGCCCGTCCGAGGATGATCTGGCCGAGATCAACGCCCTGCTGCGCGTGGGTAATCGTGCGGGAGCTATCAAAAAGCTGCGAGCGAGCACCGGGATCAGTCTGGCTGATGCCAAAGAGCTGATTGAGCAATCGCTCGCCGCACCGCCACAAGACACGCATGTCGGGCCTTAGTAAAAAATCCTTCCGGCTGGCCGGGCACGCCACCTCCGTGGCTTTGGAGCCGGAATTCTGGCACCGTCTGGAAGCGGCAGCTGCGGCTCGCTCTCTCAGTCTGCCGCAGCTCATCGGCCAGATTGACAGCCAGCGCCAAGGCCGCAACCTCGCCAGTGCGCTCAGGGTGTTTGTACTTGAGCACGCATCAGGCAACCCTGATGCTGTTATGTCCTGAACAGGGCTTCGGCCGCATTTTTCTGATCGCCGCGTTTGGCGATTTCTGCTTGGGCGCGGATAATCTCGGCTTGTAGCTCAGCAATATAGTCCTTCAACTCAGTCACACCGAGAACCGACAAGTCCCGCGCTTTGGTCTTTTTAGCGCCCTGCGGCTCATCCCAATCCATAATACCCTCATGATATCAAAGCGTTACACTTACGGTTGCGCAGCGGCAGAGAAATGGCTATACGTTGCCCTGCGCATCATCATACGAAGCGCCCTCCCTGACATCAAGTATGTGGTGAGGCCCGGCCGCCGAGCGGCTGGGAAAGTATGAGTTTTTGTGTGAAAGGATTTAAGACATGTCCACCAAGTTGCTGATGCCCAAAGCCACCGCCGTCTGGCTGATTGAGAACACCACCCTGACCTTCGATCAGGTGGCCGAATTTACCGGCCTGCACAAGCTGGAAGTCAAAGGCATTGCTGATGGCGACGTGGCTGCAGGCGTGCTCGGCCTGTCCCCCATTCAGTCGGGGCAGTTGACTGCCGAGGAGATCAAGCGCTGCGAGCAGGACGAGACGGCCAAATTGCAGATGATTGAGCGTGATCTGCCGGAAGTGCAGACCCGCGCCAAGGGCCCGCGCTATACGCCGATGACCAAGCGTACCGAAAAGCCGGATGCGATTGCCTGGCTGGTCAAGAATTATCCCGGCCTGTCGGATGCCGCCATTGGTCGTCTGCTGGCCACCACCAAGGACACCATCAAGAGTGTACGGGATCGGACTCACTGGAACATTGCCAACATCAAACCGCAAAATCCGGTCCTCAATGGTCTGTGCAGCCAGCGCGATCTGGACCACGAGATCAGCAAGATCCGCAAATCGCGTCAGAACCTGACACCCGAAACAGCAACTGAAGACGCCGTGGTGGAGAGTGAAGAGACCGAAACCAAAGCCTCGGAAACCGCTAACCCGTTTGCCGCCGCGCTGGCCGCGTACGCCCAAGCCGCCCAGAAGAAGGTCAGCCACGAGCCGACTGTTGAAGACGTATTTGGCAAGACCGGCAGCGATACCGACGAGTAGCGCTGATGCAGGCCCTGACCTCGGCACAGGTATTTCTGTTTGGTGGGGTGGCGCTGACACTGCTGCTAACCGGATATGCCCTGCTGGAGTGGGCTTTGGCCCTGCTCCGCCGAGTGGGCCAGGCCGGACAAACGCATAACCGCCTGTTCTGGTTGTTTGCCCTGCCCGCCACGCTAGTAGGGCTCACACCTTGCATAGTGGTTTCCGCTGTGCTGCGCCTGAACCGGGACACGCCGCTGTTTGGGGATAACAGCTTTGCTGAGCTGTTCAGCCTGTTCGCGGCGCTGATGCTGGGTCTGGTGCTGGATCTGATTGCGATGCTGCTCTTCAAGCATTATCTGAAAAAGGCGGAAGCCCAAGTTCAGGCCAAGACCTTATAAACCATGCGCCCGGCCACCAGCAGCAGGAACAGCGCAAACCCGCGCCGCAGCCACAGTTCGGGCAGGCTGTGCGCCAGCCGCGCTCCCCAAGGGGCGCAGAGCACCGAGAGTGGCGCCAGCACTGCCACTGCCAGCAGGTTAATATAGCCAACCGAAAAGGGTGGTAGGCCTGTCTGTCCCCACCCGCTGAGGACAAACCCCAGCGTACCGGGCAGGGCAATGGCAATCCCCAAGGCAGCCCCCGTCCCGACCGCGACCGGCATGGCATAGCCACAGGCAGCCAGCGTGGGCACCGTGATGGTGCCACCGCCAATACCCAGCAGTGCCGAGAGTGCACCGATGCCCCCCCCCAGCCCGAGACGCCCGACCCCCGTGGGCAACTGGCTAACCAGCGCAAAGCCCTTTTTCCCGCGCAGCATGAGCAGGGCGATCAAACTGGCAAAGCCAGCGAACAGCGCCGTTAACAACGTCCCGGCAAACCAGCCTGAGCTGGCGGCCCCCAGCAACGCTCCGACAGAGATCGGGATAGCCAGTTGGCGAAGCACACTCCCATTCACAGCCCCTTTTTTATGGTGCGCCCACGCCGAGGAAAATCCGGTCGGTAAAATGGTCGCCAGCGATGTAGCCACCGCCAGATGCATGGCCGTATCCGCTGCATACCCACCGCTCAGAAAAACCTGAAACAGAACCGGCACCAGAATAGTCCCGCCCCCAACACCAAACAGCCCGGCGAGTAACCCCGCGGTCATGCCCGCCAAGGCCAGTGTCAGCAGAAGAGCGGAATGGGTTGCAGCCAGCGTCAGAAGTTCAGTCATAGCGGCTGTGTACAGGAATTCGCCACAGGCGACCATAAGCCTACGATGGCAAGCGCTGTTATTCGCACCTGCAATGACGAATTGCTGCTGCGCAGCACCGAATTGGCGCCCACTTCCATTGTCGCTCCTTGGCCCATTTGCTATAAAAAGCAGCAATGCAGATGCGCTGAAGTAAAGCGCCGCACTTGACTTGAGGAGGAGATGCCATGTTCAACCAACGTCCCGTCCGCCCCGCTGTCCCAATGCCCCACAGCACTGCTTTTGCCGGTATTACCGGTATCGCTGTTCCTACCGAGCAAACCCAAGGCCCCGGTAACAGTGTGCGCAGCATCGCCATGCCCAACGGAGCGCTACTGCTCGATCCGGCGGGGCGCTGGGCGCTGCGTCTGCACAAAATTCCGGCTGAGAGTGCCGCGCTGCTGTTGCAGGTGCTGCGCGATCTGGCCCCTGCCGCTACGCAGAGCGATAGTACGCTGGTTCGACGCGTCGCTGTCTATGATGATGCCTGCGCCAAAGACGCTGCCCTGATCGGTGAGATCCGTGATGCCATGGCCATGCTGGATTCGCTGGCCAGTAAGCTGGCGCGCCAGCGCTATCTGGAAATTGTTGATCGCGCCATGCGCCGCACTCTCATCAACCAGCTAAGCAACATCGCGCTCTTCGCCCGGTTGGGCGCAGGCGGTGCGCTCCGCCCGGTGCCGGTAAGCTAACTGGGTGCTGGTCCCTTGCGGGCGGCTGGAGCGGATGCCGCCGACGTAGCTGCATGCACCGCATCAAAAGCCTCTTTGGCCGCGGGCGAGGTCGGGATATTAACCTCGTTACCCGTTGGCGCAATCAGCTTGATGATGTCGCGCGTATAATCAATGTTCACTGCACGGGGCTTGCCATCTTTGCCGCGATCAAGCTCAATACTCTGGGTTGCGGTGCCCACAGCTGCCACGGCCGCCGCAACCTCATTACACCCCTTGTTTTCGCGGATGTGTTGGAGAATTTTCTGAACATCATACGGAGCAACACCCAGCTGAGTAGCAATATTGGGATTGCCCATCGTCTGATCGAGCAGAAGCTTGGTCGCTAAGGTGTAATCTTCGCCCGGCGTTGTTTTTCGTTTCGGATCATATGTTTCATGGCTCTTGCATTCATCGGCCGCATGGAGCTTGCTTGTATCGACGACGAGCGGAACCGAATGTCCGCTATCAATCAAACCGATGGCCTCATACCAGCGCTTGGGCACAATAGCGAGCGCAGTAACAGCGACGGCTGTAGCAATTGCTTTCTTGGGATTTCGGCCAACCCACCCTAAGCCCGGCAAGCCTTTTAGTTTATTGAAGAGGCCGCTGGGTCCGGTCCCTACCGCCGGGGCTGCGGGCGTAACGGGCGGCATCTGTTTCATGCCGGGGCCGTTCGGGTCGATGGACGGCAGATCGGGTGGGGTACCAGTGGGTGTCGACATACGCGAAGCTCCTTGTGCTAGTGGGGAAGACGGCATTGCAGCGGCCAGTGCGGTATAATCACGAACCACAGCTTGACCGAGAATCGAGTGAATCCGCTCCGGTGTGGCCTGCCCTGTACCAACGGCGGGAACAATGCGGGCTAATGCATCGGCAAAATTTTTGCGAAGACCCACAGCCTCACGGCGCACGGGGTCTTTGAGCATCTCCTCAATCTGCTGAACACCGCCGGGGGCTGCGGCCATATCCTGCAGCATCTTGAGGCCGTTACCGATATTGCGGGCATTGACGGCTCCCGCCGGATCGACCCCTGCCCCCTTGGCTGGCTTGCCGTAGGTCTCGCGCAGTTCGCCTAAAAGACTGCGCACTTTGGCGTCGTGGGGGCGATCGGCGGTACGCCCGACAAGAGGAAACTTCCCGGCGACAAAATCTTGCCTGTCTAGCGCCGTCGCCGTGCGAATCTGTTGGGCCAACTCCGTCTTGTCACCCATATTGCCGGCGATGTTACCAAGGTTTTGCCGCAGAACCGTAGCCAGCTCGGGCGGAAACCCCGAGCGCGTCAGCGCCCGCCCATCACTCAGAAACTTGAAGATACCATCTTTGCCGCTGTGCGCCGCGAGATCAGCCAGCTGGCTCAAACTACCGTGCAGGTGACGCTCAAAAGCCGGGTCAGGCACCCCCGGCGTGGCGGCAAGCCGCGCCACATCTTGCTCAGCACTCGTTCTGAGTCCGCGCAAAAAGTTGACAACATTACGGTCGTATTCTGTTGCGGTCTGCACAAACCACCCCAAATTTGAAAATATGGATCATCTATACACTATAACTATCTGATCTTGCCGGATTATCGCCTAAAAATCCCTGAATTTTCGGATAATCACTTGATATCCCTACGTTAGTTAGGCTATGGGCTGGATATGACCTCGGCCACGTCCCCGCTGATTTTCTGGTTCCGGCAGGATTTACGCCTGTCCGATCATCCCGGTCTGACGGCAGCGCTGGCGAGTGGCCGACCGGTGATCCCCCTTTATATATTAGACGAAACGCCGGGGGTGCGGCCGCTGGGCGGGGCCAGTCGCTGGTGGCTGCATCACGCTTTGCAAAGCCTGCGCGGTATGCTCCCGTTGGTGCTGCGCCGCGGGCAGGCCGAAACCGTCTTGCTTGAGTTGATTGCGCAGACGGGGGCCGCTGGAGTGTATTGGTCGCGCTGCTATGAGCCGTATGCGATCGCCCGTGACAGTGCGCTGAAGGAAAAGCTCAAGGCGGCTGGTCTGCTGGCAGAGAGCTTTAACAGCGCGCTGCTGTTCGAGCCTTGGAGCATTTCCAACAAAAGCGGCAAGCCCTTTCAGGTCTTTACCCCCTTCTGGAAACATTGCATCGCTACTGCGGCCATTGCGCCCTGCCTGCCTGCCCTGGTCCAGCCCAACTGGCAGAGCGCACCGGGTGATGCTCTGGACAGCTGGGCGCTGCTGCCAACCCGGCCGAACTGGGCGAGTGGGTTTGTTCCACATTGGCAACCAAGTGAGGATGGAGCACAGGCGGCGCTAGCCCGTTTTCTGGACTCAGCAATCAATGGCTATAAAGACAACCGCAACTACCCCGCAACATTGACCACCTCGCGGCTGTCCCCTTACCTTCATTTCGGGCATATTTCGCCACGGCAGATCTGGGACGCTACTCACGCGGCTGTCCTGCACGGGCGCGTACGCACTGAAAACGACAGCGATCACTTCTTGTCAGAGATCGGCTGGCGTGAGTTTGCCTATCATCTGCTGTATCACTTTCCTGACCTGCCTCAGGCACCTCTGAACAAGCGCTTTGCCGCCTTCCCTTGGCAGGAGGACGGACAAGGACTGCAGGAGTGGCAGCGCGGCCTGACCGGCTATCCGATCGTTGATGCAGGCATGCGCGAGCTGTGGCAGACCGGCTGGATGCACAACCGCGTGCGCATGATTGTGGCGTCGTTTCTGGTTAAGGACCTGCGCGTCCACTGGCAACAGGGGGAAGCGTGGTTCTGGGATACACTGGTGGATGCCGACTTAGCGAATAACGTTGCCAGTTGGCAGTGGGTGGCAGGGTGCGGGGCCGATGCCGCACCCTACTTCCGGGTTTTTAATCCGGTCCTCCAAGGTGAAAAATTTGACCCCGAGGGCCACTATGTTCGCCGCTATGTTCCTGAAATTGCTGCGCTTCCGGATAAATGGTTGCACCGGCCATTTGAGGCACCTGCAACTGTGCTAGAACAGGCTGGTCTGGAACTGGAGCGCAGTTATCCGCGCCCACTGGTCGATCACGCTGCTGCACGGGATGCCGCTCTGGCAGCCTATGGGGAGATCAAGAATGGCTGATATTGCCGTCATCGGCTCGGGTCTTGCCGGAATGAGCTGCGCGTGGTGGCTGGCCGAGGGCGGCCATAAGGTTACTGTCTATGCTGGTCGTCATATCGGCGGGCGAGCGCAAACGGTGCTGGCGACCACAGCGTCCGGCGACACTGTCCCGGTCGATCTGGGTTTTCCGGCGTTTCATATGCGCAGCTCCCCCAATCTCGCCAAATTACTGGCGCGCCTGCGCGTAACCACACAACCATGCCAACTTTCGTTTGCCGCCAGCCTGTATGGCGGCGAACTGGAACATAGCACCACACTGGCCGGGTTGTTGGCGCAGCCAGCGCAGTTTTTTTCGGGCCCGCGCTGGCAGATGCTGCGCGATGCCCGGCGGTTTCGCCGGGACGCTCCGGCGCTTCTCGGCAGCGCCCTGAATCCTCCCCTGCTCGATTATCTACAGCAAAATGCGTACTCGGATGCGTTTGTTAGCCGTGCACTCATACCGCTTGCCATAACCCTGCGCCTGAACTCGGCCGAGCAGATTTTGCAGGCTCCGGCCAAGAGCCTGATCCAGTTGCTCAGCGATCAGGGTTTGTTGGGCCTGCGCCCACGGCGCGGCGAGTGGCGAAGCATCGCTGGCGGCAGTCTTGAGCTGCTGCGGGCGTTATCGGCCCGTTTCGGTGCCCAGATCCTCACCCAGCGCGCACAGAAGATTAAGCGGACGAGTGCAGGTACATTGGTGGAAAGCGAGGCCGGGTACACCGCCTATGACGCCGTGGTGCTGGCCTGCCCGCCGGATCAGGCGCTGACCCTGCTGACTGACCCAACCGGACCCGAGCAGGAACTGCTCGGCGCAATACGAACCGAGGTCCATTCCGTCTTTTTGCATCAGGATCGTACCCAAATGCCACAGCGGAGGCTGGCGTGGGCCGCGTGCACCTATCATACCCATCCGCATCACAAGCCTGCGGTAACCTACTGGATGAACCCTCTTCAGGCGCTGGAAACGGATACCCCGTTATTTGTGAGTATCAACCCGCCAACCCCGCCGGCGGCAACAGCTGTTCTGGCACAGATGACGCCGTCGGTCCCTGTACTGGACTCACAGGCCCTCATGGCCCAAAGCTATATTGGCCATCTGCAAGGGGTTGGCGGGGTATGGTTTTGTGGTGGCTGGACCGGGGCTGGCCTAGCGGAAGATGCCGTAACCTCAGGCCTTACTGTAGCCGAATATCTGACCGGACAAGCCCGCCCGTGGACTGTACGAGAGGTCAGCCGGGCCAGCGCGCATGTGCGTCCGGTCGCCGTCGCGGCTGAGGCCGCCTAGGGCTAGTGTAACCGCAAGGGCATGGACAAATAGCAGACAGGTGATGCGGTTGAGTGCTCCGCCTCAGGCGTAAATCCGTCGAACTCCACCCGTGATTTAGTGAGACGGTCGGTAAAATCTGCCAGAAACTGATCGACCGTCAGCAAGCCTTTCGCCACAGCCGCCTCGGTTATGGACGGGGCCTGCCGCCCGCGCTGCTCATAGTGCTGTTCATAGTGCAAGGTGACCAGCCCCAAAAGCTCGTGTTTCCCCAGACTATCTCGAAGAATATGAGCAATGTTGATAAACTCTCGGATGTACCGCCCGGGCAGCGTGTCGGGAACCAGTTCGCTATGCTCAGCCCTTTGCTGAATCCCAAGTTCGGCCAGGATGGAGCCACAGGTCCGATAACGCGGTCCTGTTTCTCCCGCCGATTGCAGCGCCAACTCCACGCTCTGCGCGAGATGGCCGAGATAGACTTCAGCCAGCGCATGGCGGACGACGGGGGACATGAAGCGCGGCTGTTCAGTCCAGAGAAAACCAAAATGGGTCCGGGCTGAGGTTTTCAGCACGTCGCCAATATGCGCGAGACACTGCATCCGCTCGAACTCGGCCGTCGGTGTATCAGGCCCCAGTTGTCCCAGCTCCAGCTCATCGAACATATCCGTAACCATCCGCTCCGCCTGCTGAAACCCAAGCTGGCTGGCCTGCTGCAGGCGCGTCAGTAAACGAAACCCTGAGCGTGGCGCTGACTGCTCCAGATAAGACTTGGGGGCGGCGGCTGTTAACGCGTCCTCATTCTCACGAAGATGGTGCAAGGCATCGCCACGGAATTTGCGCAGGAGATAACGGCGCCCGGCATCGGAATCCAGCTGCGCTAATGGCGCGTAATCGTCCTGACGATAGCCGCTGGCCTTCTCCTGCAATACAGACACCAGACTTTTCAGAGCGCTCGCGACAACGCCACGCCGCACCGTAAAAAAGTCCTCACCCTCCTGCTGGGCGGGGTGCATCTGTAGAACATCATCAAGTTTATAATAGGCGGCTCGAACAAGGTCAGCGATCACATGCCCGGTCACCAATTCGATTTGCGCCTGACCGGCGCCAGAATCCTGCGGGATTGTCTTGCTCATGAACCTCTCCTGCTGGGCACAGTATAGCGACGACCATGCCCAAGAAAAGCAATATATATTGGACCAACCGCTCACGGTGCCCGATGCATGACAGCCGTTCAAAAACCCGCTATAGACTCGGTATGGCATCAGGACATAATCACGCGCGCTGCATCCACAGTGCCCTGCAGACAGCGCAACAGTTACAGGGCAAAGCGCTGACGCCGTTGCGGGCGCAGGTGTTGCAGGCCCTCTGGAGCGGACATCGCGCCTTTGGTGCCTATGACCTCCTTAATTACTTGAATGCCCATGCCCGTAAGAAACTGGCCCCACTCTCTGTCTACCGGGCGCTTGATTTTCTGGTCAGTGCCGGACTAGCGCACCGTATCGAAAGTCTGAATGCGTATGTGGGATGTCCACACCCCGGTGAGCGGCATGCCCTGCAGTTTCTGGTCTGCCGAGCCTGCCAGACAGTGACCGAACTGGAAGACCCACAGATCAGCAAGATGCTGACCAAAAACGCCAAAGCCCGAAATTTTACCGCCGAGCGCAGTGTGGTTGAAGTGCTGGGTCTGTGTCCGTCATGCGCCTCCCTCTCCTGATTATGCAAGGGGCCGATCCGGAACAGGTGGCCAGAGATTATCCCGGTTATAGCATGGTCCTGAATCTCGCCGATGGAGTGCCAGCGCCCGTGCGGTTGACGACCGGATGTGTGTGTTGCACGGGGCGCAGTGAGCTGCGCGATACCCTGAACCGCCTCTATATCGAATGGGCACACGATCGTAACCGTCTAAAAGGTGTCATTCTAAGTGTATCGCCCGAGGCCGTATTAAGTGATCTGGAAGAGTTTTTAAGCGAGGATGCTATTCTGGCATCGCGCTGGGCGGTCCGGCTGATTTGATTTTATCATCCAGCCGGTGCTCTTCGACTCCTTCCGGGTCGAAATGAATCATGACATCGGCCCCGGTAAACGCACTCTTGATCGCACTTTCAATCTGGGTCCCTACCGCATGCGCCTTGAAGAGGCTGAGGTCAGGGTCAAACTCGACATGCAATTCGACAAACAGCGCTGTACCGGACTGGCGGGTGCGGAGATCATGCACGCCCTTGACCAGCGGGTGCGCGGTGGTCAGGGCCAGAATACGGGCGCGGTCCGCATCCGGCATTTCTTTATCCATCAGCATATCAACGGCCTGCCGGGCGACGGGTACCACCTTAGCCACCAACCACAGCGCAATGGCAATACCAGCGAACGAATCGATAAATGACAGCCCGGTCCAACCGGTCAGTAGCAGAGCCACAATGACGGCGCCATTGCTGGCAAAGTCCGCCGTGTAATGCACTTCATCGGCCGCAATGGCCGTGGACCCGGTGCGCTTGACCGCGTATTTCTGGAACAGGATAAGCGCAAGGGTGGCCAGCATTGACACCACCATGACACCAACCCCCACCGCACTGAGCGCAACCGCCTGCCGGGAGAATAACCGACCCACCGCCTCTATGACCAGAAAACTGGCCGAGCCGAGCACGAAAGCGGCCGTCCCGAGTGCAGACATCGCCTCGGCCTTGCCATGACCAAAGCGATGGTCTTCGTCTGCCGGGCGTAGCGCTGTACGCACACCAACATAAGTCCCCAATGAGGCGACGATATCCGACGCGCTGTCGAGCAACGAGGACAGCAGACTGATCGAATCAGTTGCGAAGTAGCCAAGGGTTTTCAGCCCTACCAGCGATGCCGCCATGACCAGTGCAGCCGAAGCCGCATAGGTTTTTACCTGTGCGTCGGTTAGGTGGCGATCCAGCAGTGCGGTTAAACTAAGCCCGTTCATGGGGCGGAATAAAGCACAGCTTCGCCGATCGGGTAAGGCGCATTACGGGCGAGCTCAGGCATACGCCAGACCCAGCGCCCGGCGCACGCGCTGAATAACGCCATCTCCCATGCCGTCATTGTAGAAAGTCAGGGCAATAGAGAGCTCGCGAATGGTGTAGCCCTCCCGTGTGGCTCGCCCCATAGCGCGGGCCACGCCGTGTGTTGTGATGGTGTCAAAAGCCTTGATAACCCCATCTGCACTGCCCTCAAACTCTGCGGCAAATGTACACAGCCGCTTTAGCCTACGCACACGCAACTCAGCCGCTGCTGGTCCCGATACAAGACGCAAGAACATGTTTTTCATGAATTTTCCCCCTGTTTGCGCGACGCTAGCAGGACAAATTGTCCCGTTCAAGCGCGATCTCTTGACTTAAACCGCCGGGCTGCTGATTATCTAGGGGACGGCACCACTTGGGCGTGCCGCTGTTGATAGGATTTAACCATGATGACCTCTTCTCTGCGCGGCAAGCTGCTGGTGGCTGTGACTGCGCTGGCGCTGGTGACGGGCTGTACCGAAAACATGGGTACCAAGCAGACCGTTGGTACGCTCGGCGGTGCTGTGGGTGGCGCGGTGGTTGGTGCACAGTTTGGTAAGGGCGATGGCCGCTTGGCTGCGACCGCTTTGGGCACCTTGCTTGGCGCGTGGGCGGGCAGTGAGATCGGCGCTTCGCTTGACCGTGCTGACCAACAAGCTGCAGGCACCGCCATGAATCAGGCCTATGCCGCTCCGGTTGGCCAGACCATTCGCTGGAACAATCCGGAATCCGGCAACAATGGCACCATCACCACCACGCGGGACGGCTACTCGTCCTCGGGCAGCTACTGCCGCGAGTACCAGCAGACCATCAACGTTGGTGGCCGCCAGCAGACGGCCTATGGAACTGCCTGTCAGAACCAGGACGGTACGTGGCAGATTCAGCAGTAAAACCGCTGGAGCGAACTCAGCCGTAAGCTGACTTGGTTGATATCAGAAGGGGCCGCTGGATGCAGCGGCCCTTTTCCTAAGCTGCCAATTGCGCTTTCTGGCACTCTTGATACACTAGAGAGAATAACATAATAACTTATTGATTTGATTGACAAATTTTATTGACAAATCGTATCGGTTTCTATACAAGAAGATAACGCAGAGATCCTTCTGCCTCCAACTCAGAGGTCAGCATGAATCAGCCCGCGTTACCTGAAAATCCGCCCATCATTTCATCCGTTGCCCAGCGTTTTGCCGAAGGTCTTGGCCGCGTGACGGCTGCCGGACTCGGTCGCGCCTTCGCCATGGCCTTGGCTCAAGGCAATAGCTATGCATTGCTACCACTCGGGGTCGTGCTGGCGCAGGTAGATGCAGCAAACCTTGAAATTAAACGGACCGAGGCTTACAGCTGTGGCCGCCCGCTCGGTCGGGATAATATCTGGCTGCTGGTGAAGCCACAGGCTGTGCGCTATGCCCCCGGCGTACTGGACGAGGGCTACATGGGGGCTGTATCAAATGGCATCCCTAATGATCAGGCCTGTGGTCTCAAGGGCAAAAAGCAGCATGACCTGTGCAATGTCTTTTTTGCTCTGGCCCGCAATGTCCAGTCGCTCACTTCTGATCCGGTCCTATTGGGCTTGAATGATCGGCTACGGAGCAAAAACCTGAAGTGCTTCGTCACGGTGGCGGCCAGTGGGCCGGGAACTCCAGGGAGCCGCGACTGGCGGGCGGAGCTGGCCTTGGCGGTCAGTCTGATCGATAAAAATGAGCCAGCGCTGTTCAATCGCACCCCGCATGAGCTGGCCACAAGTGACTGGCCGTACAGCGATGATCGCCCCCGCACCCTCGCCGCGCGGAGCCCTGCTGCGGCGTTGGTCGCACTACGCTAGATAACCCGGGTGGGGCGCACGATCGCGCCCCGCCCTATTCCAGCTCTAGGAAGTCGCGGCATTCCTGCCTATATATAGGCCATGAGTATTCGCGATCCATATGAGGTGCTCGGTGTCAGCCGCTCGGCCAGTGCCGAGGAGATCAAGAAGGCCTATCACAAACAGGCCAAGCTGTATCACCCTGACCGTAACGCCGGAGACCGGAAAGCCGAGGCCAAGCTGAAGGAAGCGAACGCGGCCTATGATATTCTGGGCGACAAGGACAAGCGTCATCGTTTTGATGCGGGTGAGATCGACGCCAGCGGGCAGGAGCGCGTCTATAATTACCAGAATTACCGCCCGCATAGCGGCAGTACCAAGCGCGGGGCCGGAGCCAAGCGCTGGTTTGACGAAAATGACTTCAGCACCGAAGATATCCTCAACGATCTGTTTGGCGGCGGCAAGCGCGGGCGGGGCGGCTTCGGCGGGTTTGCGGGTATGGGTATGGGCGGCGAAAGCGGCGAGGACACACTCCGCCCCGGCAAGGATGTCAATTATACCCTCAAGATACCTTTTATCGAGGCGGCCTTGGGTGGCAAGCGCAGCATCCAGCTGGCGGGCGGCAAGGAAGTCGCTCTTACCATTCCGCCCGGAACCACCAACGGCGCTAAACTGCGTTTAAAAGGCCAAGGTGTCAGCGCCCGCACGGGGGGGGCTGCGGGTGATGCCTATATTACCATTACCGTTGATCCCCATCCATTGTTCCGGCGCGAGGGGGATGACATCAACTGCGAGGTGCCAGTGGCGTTGAACGAGGCAGTGCTGGGGGCAACCATCCGGGTGCCAACCCTCACCGGGCTGGTTGACGTCAAGGTGCCCAAGAACTCAAACACCGGCACGGTCCTGCGTCTGCGCGGCAAGGGGGTGCCCCGTGCTGGCGGCGAGGCCGGCGATCAGTATGTGCGTCTGAAGGTCGTGCTGCCGGATGAACCGGATGACAACCTGATCAGCTTTTTACAAAAATGGAGCAGTGCCAGCGGCTTCAACCCCCGCAAGAAAGCGGGGATGGAGTGACCGACCTCCCGCCCCTCCTTCTACTGCCTGGTTTGCTGTGTGATGCTGCACTGTGGACCCATCAGGTGCACCATCTGGCCGAGGTGTGCACGCCTGAGGTTATTCCCCTTACGCATCAGGACTCAGTTAAGGACATGGCGGCGCACGTGCTCGCCCACGCGCCGGACCGTTTCGCGCTGGCCGGGCTCTCGATGGGAGGCTACGCTGCACTGGAAATCATGCGGCAGGCGCCTGACCGCGTGACTCATCTGGCCCTCATCAACACTCAGGCCCGCGCCGATAGCGAGGACACCCGCGAGCGCCGCACCGGCCTGATCGCACTGGCCAAAACCGGTAAGTTCAAAGGCGTCACGCCGCGCTTGCTGCCCATGCTGGTGCATGCCGAGCGGCTGCATGACCACGCCCTGACCGATGTTGTTCTCAAGATGGCCGAGCGGGTGGGGCGCGATGCCTTTATCCGCCAGCAAACAGCTATTTTAGGGCGGCCAGACTCGCGGCCCGACTTGGCGCAGATCAAAATTCCGACGCTGGTAATTGCCGGGCGGCAGGATGCCCTGACACCGCTGGCAGTTGCTCAGGAAATGGTTGAGGCCATACCCAATGCCCGCCTTGGCCTGATTGAGGAGTGCGGCCATCTCAGTCCGCTGGAACGACCACAGGCGGTCACCAGCCTGCTGCGGCAATGGCTGACTTACGGGTGAACGAAGCAGACCAGCGGCAGTGTGTTATTGCACTGACGGAAGCCGCCCTGCGCATCACCAAAGGCCCAGCGGCGGGAATCGGTAAAGGTTGGTATGCCCTGACTGGCGTATTTGCTGGAGTTATTGCTGGTAAAATGGGCACAGGCATCGCCCCCCACCGTGAGTGCCGCAGCATCGCCATCACCCCAGAGCGCCGAGCTGACAGAGGGGCGGTTCGACCAGAAGCCGCGGGCGGTGGAAAAATAATTGGTCGCGGCCCAGTTGCCCGCCGTATCATCCGGTCCCTGACCGCTGGCGTTTGTGAGAAAACTGGCACCACCAATAGTGGTACTGCCGGAGCGGGCAAAGTGATACGTGGTGCTGGGCGTTGCCATGTTGCAGGAGCTGGTGCACAGAAATGCTTTAACCTTTCCGGCTACCAATAAGCCCCGAGCGGAGGCATCGGTTTTTCCCTTCCAGTTATAGGTCGTCAAGTCCGACAGGCATTTGGCGTCAGCCCCAGCCAAACCGCCCAAATTGCCATCCCACTCGGCTGCCGTCATGACGAAATAGCCATCACTGCCCCCCGGTGTAGTGGCACCAATAGTACTGAGTACCAACTGCATCCACTGGGTACCGTTACAGAACTCAAACGAGGTAATGGTGGTATTCCAACGCGTGGCGCCGGCCAAGGTGGCATTACAGGTGGGGCGCTGCGCGTTAGTGCCCATTGCCATACGAATGGAGTCGGTCCTAGGACCGGCACTAAAGCCAATGCCGGATGGCAACGATGAGGAGCCGAGCTGTAAAATACCGCCTGCTCCCATGCTGCCATAGATAAAGTTGCCAATATTTAAACGGTTAGTATTACTGCCAGCGAGTACAGTCGTATTGGCACCAATGGTGATGGAGGTATTACCCGAAGTAAACATCGCACCTGACATATATCCAATAAAGATGTTCCCATCACTCGCCGCAGATGTATTACTACGAAAAGTATAATAGCCGATGGCTGTATTAAAATCCCCTGCCTCTGTGCTAGTACCAGCTGCAGCGGCGGCATCAGTGCCTACGAATGTGTTATAGGTACCTGAATTGGTATTATAGCGCATCGTGTTGTACCCAACGGCAACCGTACCGGTGGCGGGTACCGTAGCAAAATTATTGCAATAACCTGCTTGGGTTCCAATAAAAGTGACATTATTTCCGCTACAAAATAATCCAGTCGTGGAACCAACTAATGTCCGCCCCGTATGGCTAACGGGAGACATAACAAGCCCGGCACCAGATCCGACCGCAGTATTGCTCGTTGAGGGATACACATTAAACAATGTATTCGACCCGATGGCGACATTCGCAGATCCCTGCCCCCCGCTGGTATTTCCTAGAAGGGCCCGATAACCGACTGCGGTATCATTAAGACTTGAGCTATCACCCACCCGATTTTGCATGGCCTGATAGCCAACGGCAGCCGAGTAGCCTCCAACGGTTGTATTTTCACCAGCGCCCGAGCCCAGAAAAACATTATACAGCGTCGAGTAATCGGTTTTGCCGTCATCCAGTTCGTCTATGGTGGTAGCGCCGGGGGTGCCCCCCCCGCTGCCGCCTGTGCTGAAGACCCCGCTGACGTTACCCGGTGTCAGATTGGTGAGAAAAGCCAGATGCCCAGCGGTGGCAGTAGCCCCGATGGTGCTCCAACCCGCAGCCGTCATATCAATCTGCCAAGTGCCGTTACTCCCCAGTGCCGTGGTGGCGGCGGTTGGACTGGCCGGATTGCTGTCGGCATAAAAGAATCCACCCGGCGCACCGCCAACACTGGCAATGCGGGCACCCAGAGTATCGGGGATTTCTGACCCACCTGTGGTAATGAGTAAACCGACCAGCCGGTCTGACGCATCGGCGGCCGCCGGAGTACCGGCATCCTCACGCCGGACATAGAGCGCGTAGCTTTGGCCGTAGGAAGTGGCGTTACGAAAAGTGGCAGGAAGCAGACCCGCTTGCTGCACGCTATCAGACGTAGCACCACTATCGGCACTGGTCAGTTTTATTTTGACAACACTGTTGAGTGCCGACAGCCCCCCCAGCGCCATCAAGCTGGTGCGGTTGGTCATGATATACTGCTGCGCGGCAGCGCTGACAGAGAGGGCTTGCTGCCCGATGAGCGCCGCCTCCCGCATATCGCCGCTGGTTTTGAACAGCTGAAAAGTTCCTGCCAGCGCCACGCCAATAACCCCGAGTGTCAAAGCAGCTTCAATCAGACTGAAGCCGCGTCGGCGATGTTCAGTTAGGATAACCGGGAATGACGTCAACCGTACAGGCTCCTGATACTCAACAGCATATTATCATAAGGCAGGGATCATGAAGATTTGGCTTCCGTCATGATCTGCGCACGAGCTAGCTCTTCCAGTTGGTTAATTTTGGTGACCAAAGCTGCCTCTGGGTAGTCTTTCCCGGCGGCCTTGAGATCAGTCTGCCCTTTGGCCAGAATGTCATCATTACCGGGGGCATCAAGCTGCGTCACCACCATTTCCTTGGCGTAGGCATCGGCCTTGTCAGGCGCATAACCCAGCTCGCTGGCAACCCAAGCCCCGAACAGCTTGGCCAAACGGGCTTCGATCTTGAATTTCAGCTCCTCATCATGCACATATTTGTTTTCAAATGAGTTTTTGCGGTCTTCGAGGGACATTTGTTCTCCTGGGCTACATAAATAGTCATAGAGCGCCATTGTGAGGGCGGCAAGGGGTTGATATAAGGCCTGTCATGAATAACCGTCGCCGCCGCATTTACGAGGGAACTGCCAAGGACCTGTTCGAGGGTCCCGAACCGGGAACGCTGGTGCAGTACTTCAAGGATGAGGTCGAGTCGCGACCCGCAGGCCCGTCTGCGCAGACAGTGTCCGGCAAGGGTGTGCTTACCAACCGCATCTCGGAATATCTGATGAACCGGTTGATGGAGATGGGCATTCCCACTCACCTCATCAAACGCCTGAATATGCGCGAACAGCTGATCCGCGAGGTGGAGATCATCCCCTTGCAGCTGGTGGTGCGCAACGTGGCAGCGGGTACGCTGGCCAGTCGGCTGAAAATTCCCGAGGGCACAATTTTACCGCGTTCGATCATTGAGTACTATTACAAGTCGGACGAGCTGGGCCATCCGCTGGTGACCGAAGAGCATATCACCTGCTTTGGCTGGGCCGAGCCGCCGGATCTGGACGAGATGGTGGGGCTGGCCCTGCGCATCAACGACTATCTGTCCGGTCTCTTTCTGGGCGTCGGTCTGCGGCTGGTCGATTTCCGCTGCGAGTTTGGCCGCTTGGTCGAGAACGATATGCTGCGGGTGGTGCTGGCCGATGAGATCAGTCCGGAGAACATGCGCCTGTGGGATATCAAGACCAACGAGCGGTTTGACCGCGACCGCTTGAAAGAAAGCGGTGCCTCGCTGGCCGAGGCCTATCAGGAAGTCGCGCGACGGCTTGGCATCGCGCCGGAAATCGGCCCAGCGGATCTCAGCGTGGTCACACCATCAAGCTGACGGCGCTTTGGGTGCTCTCTTGCGGGCCGGGAGAGCCGTGGTCGCGACTCCTCGCCCGACTCCGGTAGGCTTTGACGGCACCAACTGTGCCATCGCCTCAGTCGGGCTGGAGGGACTGCGCGCATCCCGTGCAAGGGCTTTAAGATACTCCTGTACAGCCAGATCACGCCCGGCGTTATAGCCACGCAGTTGCGCTGCGACCATGGCCAGCTGCTGCTGGGTTTTATGAGTGGTTGGAGCCGAGAGGCGCTCGAACGCCGCTTGCAGCCCGTGTTCCTGGACATAGGCGTACATGGCCGCGCCCACAACCGAGTTCATGGTGCAGGCCCATTTGAAGGCCGTCAGTTTGCCCGCGGCAAAACTGACAATCGCCATATTCTGCAAGACGGCTGTGTTCGGGCCCCATTCAATTTCCAGCGCGGTGGTGGGCAGGCGGGGCACATCATGCCCCACCCCCGGTACCTTATTGCCCGAACCTTTTTCAAACCGGCGCGGGCTGCCCGCCAGTTCAACCGCCCACTCCAGCAGGCGCAGCTTGGACAACTCATGCGGCCTATACAACGGCTTCTGAAGCTTGCCCCCGTCCTTGCCTTGTATGGTCACCTTGCTGGTCAGTAGGGTAAACAGGCGTGGGTCGGACTGCGCCGCCTCAATTAGGCCAACATGCTTGACGCCATGATCCGAAAAGCGGAGTTCGAGATAGTGTTTCATAGCGTCATAAAATGGGCGATAGTCGCGGGTGACGCGCGTGCGGCCAACAAACTCGGCCAGCTTCTCCCAGCTTTGCGTAATATGTACCGCCAGTGGCTGACGCCGCGATTCAGTAACCGGATATTCCATGAGCATGCCCCCTGTTTGAGGTCAGCTATAAAGGCAGGACAGCAAAGATCAATGTCGCTGACGAAGCGTTAACCTCTTTTCTGTGGAAAACCTCAAGGATCAGGTTTCAATCCCTGCCTCGGTAATGGTGGGCAGCATCAGCACCCGCACCTGCCAGCGGCCTCCCGCTTTATAAAATTCCAGTGGCACCGCATTGCCCATCGCCTTACCCGGCACATCAAGGCCTAACGCGTAGAGAATAATTCGCCGGGTGCCGCCATGTGCCACAATAAGCGGTAATCCCTCGGTCAGTGAAGCATTCAGCCCGACTGCGGTGCGACTGGCAAATGTCTCATAACTTTCGGTTGTGTCATCAAACAGCTTCCATACCACATCGGGCGCAGGCTTGCCTTCATATCCGCCATGATGGCGCTCTTTAAGATTGTCCTCATGCCGGAGCAACGGCAAACTGGTAACTTCGGCCACAATCTGGGCGGTACGCTTGGCGCGCTGCAAGGGGCTGTAAATGATACCCGTAATACCAAGATCCGCTAAGGCCGGGGCAACCTGCCGTGCTTGCGCCTCGCCTAGCGCGTTAAGCGGGGTATCCTGCCAACCCTGCACGATGCCATATCGGTTATGATCGGTCTCGCCGTGGCGCAGGAAATAAAACCGGTCAAGACGTGGCGCCAAACCGGCCGCACGCGCGGCTGCGTCAAAACGGGCTTTCCAGTCAGTCATGGCGGTTTTTAATCGGTAAAAACCCGAAAAACAAGTGGCAAGGCCCTAAAACCCCTAGCGAAACCCTTGCATCCTCCCCCCTGCTACGGCTAGATTGTGCGCCATGGCTATGGACAAACACACCCTTGAGAAATTGATCCGTGACGGCATTCCCGGCGCGCAAGTTCGTATCGACGACCTGCGGGGCGATGGCGATCACTATGCGGCGCATGTAACGGCACCCGCCTTTCGCGGTCTGTCGCGCATTCAGCAACACCAGCTGGTCTATGCGGCGCTGAAGGGCGCGGTTGGCCGCGACTTGCATGCGCTCTCGCTGCATACCAGCGCCGATGATCTGGTTAAAACCCAATAACACAGGAGGTCTCTCATGAGCACAAATCCCGTCTATGACCAGATCCGGTCGGACCTGAGCAATAATGATGTCGTTCTCTACATGAAAGGTACGCCTGCCTTTCCGCAATGCGGCTTCTCGGCGGCCGTGGTGCAGGTGCTCAATCATCTGGGCATCAAGTTCAAAGGGGTGGATGTGCTGACCGACCCGGCGTTGCGCGAAGGCGTCAAGCAGTTCAGCAACTGGCCAACCCTGCCGCAGCTTTATGTGAAAACCCAGTTTATTGGTGGCTGCGATATCGTGCGCGAAATGTATCAGAGCGGCGAGCTGACCGATCTGATGAGCAAGCACGGTATTGCCATCAACGCACAGACTTAAACAGCAGCATCAAACTGCACGGCAGCACTCAGGGTGAGTCCACGCCCAACTGCGGCAACAGGGTCACCATCGATCACCCGTGCGTGGGGAAGCTCAGCGCAAATAGCCTGACGTAACGCGGGCACAGCCGAGGTACCCCCGGTAAAGAAAATCGTGTGGATCGCGACTGGGTTAATCTGCGCGACTTTAACCAGATCAGCAACCGTTGCCACAATCGAGTCCACTGCCCCTTGAATGGCCAGCAAGAAATCCCGTTCGCGCACGGGGACGACTAATCCACCCAACAGTTCGCGCAGGTCAATCTCGGTGCGCGGCTGGGTGGAAAGTGCAATCTTTGCTGCTTCCACCTGATGCGCCAATGCATGGCCAGCACGATTTTCTACTAGCGTTTGCAGACGCTGCACCTTCTCCGGTTTGGCCGCACCGCGAACCATCTCGGCGATATCCACAAGAGCGCGGGGGGTATAAAGGAGGTTGATCTTATGCCAAGTGGAGAGCAGCGTGTACGGGGTGAGCGGCATCTCCAGCACCGTATCGCGATAGCGGCTGCCTAGCCCCAGCTCCGGCATCACACAACGATAAGAGAGCAACCGATCGAGATCAGTGCCCCCAAGATGCACGCCGCTGTTGCCTAGCACATCGGCGCGGCGGTCAACCTCCTGCGCCCGCTTGGGCGACAGATGCAGGATGGAAAAGTCAGCCGTACCACCACCCAGATCGGCCACCAGCACAGTTTCATCACTTGTCAGGTCGGCTTCATAAGCCAGCGCGGCGGCAATCGGTTCATACTGAAAGCGGATATCCTTGAACCCTGCCTTTTGTGCAATCGCTTCCAGCTCACCCTGCGCCCTTTGATCGGCAGTCGGGTCGCCATCAATAAAATGCACGGGACGACCGATAACAACCTGCTCAAGCGATTGCTTGGCTACCAGCTCGGCCTTTACCTTAAGATGCGCCAAAAATGACGTAAGCACATCGGCCAGCTTGAGGCTTTTATAACCAATCGCGGTTGATTCCTGCGCCAGCGATGTGCCCAGAATACTTTTGAGTGAGCGCAGCAAGCGGCCCTGATACCCTTCGCGATACAGCGTCTGTGCCTCGCGGCCAAAATGCACACTGTGGGGCGGCTGCTCAGTGTTATAAAAAATGCAGGTGGGAACCGAGATGTGCGCCCCTTCAAGCGGCACCATGGTGACACGGTCATGCTGGTAGAGGCCTACCGTTGAGTTGGACGTGCCGAAATCAATGCCCAGAACAGGTTGCATGGCCGCCTCCACTTTTATCAGAAGCCGCGCTGATAGCCGACCCCGGCTCATCTGGCAATAAAAACTGGTAATAAAAAACGGGGCCGCCTTCCGGCAGCCCCGTCTTTAGAACAATCGCACCAATTAGCGCGAGTAGAATTCGACCACGAGATTCGGCTCCATCTTGACCGGATAGGGCACGTCGGCCAGCTTGGGGCCGCGCACGAAGCTGCCCTTCATGCTGCCATGATCCACGGTGATGTAGTCGGGCACTTCGCGCTCGGTGCTCTGCACGGCGCTGAGCACCACGGCATTCTGCTTGACCTTCTCGACCAGCTCGATGGTGTCGCCGTCTTTTACACTAAAGGACGGAATGGTCACGCGGCGGCCATTGACCTTGACATGGCCATGGCTAACCAGCTGGCGGGCGTTGAACGGTGTGGGCGCAAACTTCATGCGATACACCACGGCGTCCAAACGGCGCTCGAGCAGGGTGATGAGGTTCTCGGCGGTATCACCCTTGCGGCGATCGGCCTCTTGATAGTAACGGCGGAACTGGCGCTCGCCCATATTGGCGTAGTAGCCCTTCAGCTTCTGCTTGGCGTGCAGCTGGATACCGTAATCGGTCTGCTTCTTGCGGCGCTGGCCGTGCTGGCCGGGGCCACCTTCGCGGCCTTTGGCGAGCGGGCTCTTGTTACGGCCCCACAGATTAACGCCCAAGCGGCGGTCAATCTTGAATTTCACATTATCGCGTTTTGCGGTCATAGTACTTCCTTCTTGTTCTGGCAGCCTTGGGCTACCCTATTGTCCCGCTAGTTTCCCCCCACCTGAGGGGAACGGGTCATCCCAAAGGACGGCCACATTCACGGGAATGGTGCGGGTTTGTAGCGAAAAGAAGGGGAAGAGTCAAATAAAAGCTATCCCCAAAGTCTAACAGACTAGACTGCGAATAATCGAATAGATCTATATTTTAGATATAGCTAACTAATTGTTTTTGAAACAAAATTCAAGGCCCTTAAACAATGGTAACTGAGTTCTGCTAAAACTCTAGTGTTCACATACTCAAGGGACAGGCGAGTGAAAAAAATTGAACTGTTTAATTTTGGCGATTTGGAAACACCGGCCTATTGCGGACTTCTGGTTGATAAGACTTCAGGCAGTGCCCATCTCTTCGAAATCAGCGAAAACGGCCACCAACCATCATTATCACATAATATAGGACGAGCATGCGCTCGAGTAAGACAAAGTAAATTCCCAGACAGCACAATAGATCAGATCAAATGGCGATTAACATGTCCACCGCGTGATATCGATGTAACATTCAAGTCGTTGGGCAAAGCTGGATTGGAGCTTGATATCCCCAAAGGTAACTATGGGGAAAGCTCCTTCTTTTCACTAAAAGATTATGAAAGATATCTAAATGCTCCTGAGGGATTCGAGAATGCTGTGCCAGCAGCACGTGAAACATCTAAGGGTAAGACTAAAAAAGTCTGGCTAATCTCTGTTCCAGAATACCCCGGAGGGATTTTTTCCATGGAAAGCGATACGCCAGAACAAGCTGTTCTAGCTGACGCTACGAAGCTCAAGCGAGAGTGGTTGGCAACAACTAAGTCGCGCGAGCGCGCCATAAAAATTAGCCAATTAGCAGATATAATCGGAGGAAAAACTTTCAGCTATCCTAATGATAATACGCTGGAAATCCTGAACTGCCCACCAAATCAATCTAAACGATTTATGTTCAATTTCTCAAACATAGAGACTCAACCAGTAGCAGATGTTTCTCATTATGCAAGAAAACCGCTTGACTTAATACGTGGGTATAATGGTCTAGGTTTTGTAAACGGTCGCCACCGCACAGCAAATTTGATATCTTTGGGTGCCGAATTCGTTCCTCTTAATCTTCGCAACGATTCAAAAGAGCAGCGCCAATTTCTCAAGAATTTTGGATATACTGCGGATGCCAAATCCACATCGCATCATTTCGAAAGCGTATTATCGAATGCACCGTTACATCCTCAAACTAGCATAAGACCTACAGCTTATAATAGACCCGTCGCAATCATTACCCAAAAACCAACCTCGCTATTTAGCAAGCTCAGTAAATCCCGCACGGCGGCCGGGCTGGCTGTTGCGGCGGGCGCGGCGCTGGTGAGCTGGGGTATGGCAACCTTTATAGACAAATTTGACAACAAACCGGAAGCATCACCCGCCCCCACCAAGGCAGCACCGGGCAAACCGCTCACACCGCCGTGAGGTTTGGGATATTAAGGCGCCTTATTATTGCCCACCCAATATCCCACGCAGCAGGTCAGCCGGTTTGGGGGGCTTACTGCTCGTTGGCGCTGGCTCAGCCGGCACGGCGGGAGCCAACGGTGTGGGTGCATCCCCGGCCTCGGGCGCGGTTTGCGGCGCGGGGGCCGGGTCGGCCTTGCGCGGAATACCCAACATATCCTTCAGGTTATGGCGTAACTCGCGCTGCCCCTCCTTGGTGTTGAGGTTTTTAAGCGCGTCACCCACCTGCCCGGCGTTATCGAGGTTACCGAGCACCAACCCTTGCAGGTCGGGCGTGTAGCTAAGGTTGCTGACCGGGCCTTTAACGTTGACTGGGATCACCAGACCCTTGCGCTCAAACACACCACCCTGCCCCGTGAGATCGGCCACCAGCGCGCTATCAACCCGATAGTTCACGTAGGAGGCCGGGGTATCGTAACTGCCCTTGCCCGTCACGCGAATGAGCGGGCTGAGCAGGCGCAGATCCTGATTGCTGGCCACGCCCTTGCTGATGATAAAACTGCCCGTGAGTTCACTAAAGTCGGTCTGCGCCGGACCATCGGCCTCGCCCTCGCTCTTCTGACCGAGCATGCTCTTGGCTTTGCGGATCAGCGCGGCAAGATTCACGCCCTTGATAGCCCCATCACGAAGGGCAAACTTGCCATCCCCACTAAGTGACGCCTTGGTGCTTTCAGGCGTATCCAGAATACCGCTCAAGTTGGCAGTAAACTCGCCCTTGCCCGCCAAGCGCGAAGCCCCTTGCAGCGCGGTCAGCACCGGCTCGATATTCACGCCATCGAGTGTCACTTGCGAGGTAAAGCGGTTACCGTTGGCCGTGATATCGCCCTTGCCTGAAACCGTGCCGCCATAAAAACTTGCAGGCGAGAGGGTGAAGGCCAGCTTGCCATCCTTGAGAGTCAGCTTGACCGTATTAGCGCCCAGCGTGAGACCCTTGGTGGTAAGGCCACCAAGGCGCAACGTGGCATCGGCGTTCACAGCACGCAATCCACTAAGATCCGGCGCTTGCGCACTAGCCGCAGATGTATCACCGCTACTGGCTGCCGGAGCAACGGGCATCAGCGTGTCGAGATCGAGCGCACTCACATCCAGATCAGCTGTCACGGACGGCTTGCCGCTCCAGCTGGCCCCGACCGTGCCTGCCAGTGTCATCTCATCAAGCCGAACTGTCAGCTGCTTGAGATCAGCCCGGCGCGGCGTTGCCACCATCTCGCCGCGTAGGGAGAGCGTTTTGACCGGCAAGGCGCTCGATCCACCGCCGGGCACCAAAGCCATCAACGTGGCGAGGTTGCTAACCGTTACCTCCAGCTGACCGGACAGCTTGGGTGCGGGGCTGAGTGTGCCAGTGAAGGTTGCCTTCTCGCCGCCGATATGGCCGTGCACGGCCACCGGTGTGCCGTCGCCGCCGAAAATGGCACGCGGCTTGGCCAGTTCGGCCTCAAAGCCGATCGCCTGACCACTGTAGCGCAAGGAGGTCGTCACCTTGGCCGGTTTATCCAGAGAGGGCATGGCAAAGGTCAAATCAATATCACTCGCCTCCACCACCTGCACACCGGCGCGGCTGTAACTAACTTCGGCATCCCGGATCTCGACCGATTCAATCTTTATATCCTTGATCGCAAAATTGTCGGTCGGGGCGGTGCTCGCCTCACTTTGCGTGGGTGCGGGAACCGCAGACGCATCGTGCTGTCTGGTCGGAGTCAGCTCCCAGTTGGGCCGACCTTTGACACTGGAGTCCAGATTGATCTGTGCCCCGATCAGGCGCAGGTGGCGCAACTCCAGCTGATGATCCAGCAGCGAGCTCAGGGTAATACCGACGCCCAACTCCTTGGCTGCCAGCAGGATGGGATCGCTGGCCCCTTCAGGATTACCAATCGAAATATTATTGAGCTGCAGGCCCAGCACCGGCCACACCGTGAAGCCAATCGGCCCGCCGATCGCAATCTCGCGTCCGGTCGCTTTGCTGAGCTGCGCCAGAATCTGCGGCTTGAACTGATCGAGTGTGATAAAATTAGGCAGCAACAGAACAGCCGCCAGCGCCATAACCCCAACCAGCACCACCAGCCCGACCAACGCCAGAAGTACCGGCAACAGAACGAACAGGGCTACACCGCCCACCAGAATAATCAGCCCGATGATAAGGCCGGCAACGAGTAATCCTGTCATATGGTCCTCCTGCGTTTATCCCTCTAGATAATCCGGCTTGGCGGCGGGCGCAATCTGGGCATTATAGACCCCATGCCGCGCCTGACCCTGCCGTTTGACCGCCCGCCCCTGCCTGACCGGCCGGGTCTGCATTTTTTGGCTGCCGAGACGGCCGATGCGCAGGCCGCGGCCAAAGCCCTGCGCAGCCAGTATGGCGAGGTTGCTCGTGACCAAGCCGATGTGCTGGTGGTGCTCGGCGGCGATGGTGCCCTGCTGCGCGCGCTGCACCAGAACCTTACGGACGCGCCCGGACGACGGCGTATGGTGTATGGCATGAACCGCGGATCGGTTGGTTTCCTGCTCAACAGCTACCGACCCGACCATTTGCTGGACCGCCTGCACAGCGCACAAGCGGTCACCCTGCTGCCTTTACTCATGCGCGTATGGCAGGAAAGTGGAGCGCCGATCGAGGCTTTGGCCATCAACGAAGTATCCCTGCTGCGGCAAACCTATCAGGCGGCCAAGCTGCGCATTTCTGTCGACGAGGTAGAGCGCCTGCAAGAGCTGATCTGCGATGGAGCCTTGGTCTCCACGCCAGCCGGTTCGACCGCGTATAACCTCTCTGCCCATGGGCCGATCATCCCGCTCGGGGCAGGGCTGCTGGCCCTGACTCCGATTAGTGCATTCCGCCCGCGGCGCTGGCGAGGTGCGCTGTTGCGCCATTCCGCCCGCATCCGCTTTGATGTGCTAGAGCCAGACAAACGACCGGTCAGTGCCGTAGCCGATGATAAAGAAGTGCGCGACGTTCGCCGCGTTGAGATCCGTGAGGAGGCCAGCCGCCCTCTCACCTTGCTGTATGATCCCGATATGAGCTTTGACGAGCGTGTCCTCGCGGAGCAATTCTCACCCTAAGGCTGTGCCGGAGCTGTGGCGGGGGCAGCAGCCACCTCCGCCGGGCGGGAGTCCGTTGCTGACTGCCGATAACGCTCCAGTACTTTGCCGAACAGATCAACCTCGGCCATGCGGCCACTGAGTGTCTTACGATCCGGCAGACCACCGGCTACATCCGGGCGCGTGATAAGCTGAAAAGTGGCGGCCTGCGCGGTGCTGGCCATCGCCTCACCATAATCGACCCGCAAGCTGCCCAGCGCCCGCCGGTCCCCCGCCAGCGCCAGTGCTGTAGCGCGATTGAGGATCATGCTGGCCTGCTCATCGCTTAGTGGCTGACCCGCGGCAGGTGGCGGACCGATCAGCGCTTCAAGTACGGCAGCGGCCTCCGCCCAGCGCTTGGTCCGCCAGGTAATATCCGCGCGCAGGCGCATCGCCGCCTCACCATAGTCACTGGTCAGAAGGCGCAGCGCCTCATCCGGCTGTCCCTGCTCAAAGATCGCACGCGCTTTGAGCACGCGCCGCTCGTCACGCAGCGGCTCCGGGAGTATGGTTGTCTTGTCGGTGGGTGGTTCGGTATCAGCAAGACTGCGAGCGGCCTCTTCCCCTTTCCGATCAAGCAGCTTCAAGCCCGCAATCCGGACCCCCATCTCGGCCCGCGCCAGTGGGTCAGTCAGGCCCGCAAGACTCTCCTGATAAAAACCGGCGGCGCGATCAAGCAGGTCGATCCCGGCAACCCGATCGGCCAGATAGCGGCGAACTTCATCAAGCACCTCGGGCTGGGTCGGGCGGAATTCGGGGAACCGATCCCAGATTGCGAGTTGCATATAGGCGGGCGTCCGATCGCGCTCTTTATCCTGAAAAATCCGGGTAAAGGCAGCGCGCTGCTCCTCCTTTAGGGTCGGACTGCGCGGATCAAGCGGGAATTTTTCAACCAGCTGGGCATAGTCATCAAATGCGGCGGCGTAATCACCCGCCTGCAGGTGCAACCCAGTCAGACGATGCAGGACATCAAACTCCAGCGCATCGCCCCGCCATGCATAGCGCAGCCGTTCGGTCCGCCGGATCAGGTCACGCAAATTTGGGTCTTTGCCCTTAGCATCGGCATCCACCAAGGCCAGCTCGGCCCGCACGCGCCAGTACTGGTTCCAGCTGGACACGGCGGCGTTCAACCGGGCCCGCGCATCATCTTCATTTTTCTGATTCCAGCTGATGATCCCCAGGAGATAATCCAGCGCAGGACGGACTAATACGTCATCCACCGTAGTATTGGCCTTGAGCTTATCAATCAGCATCTGCGCCAGCGTATAGTCTTCACTTTGCAGCGCTGTCTCGATCGCCGCCAGCGCCAGACGGCGACGGTACGGATCTGGGTAGTCCCACAACCGCTCCTGCACATGACCAAACAGCTCGGCCGCCTGAGGCCAGTCCCGCTGACGCGCAGCAAAATAGGCACGCCATAATGTTGCATCACTGCTGGGCTGGGTCAGCGCGGCGAGTAGGGCCTTGGCTTCATCCAGCGTGCCGGAGGAGAACGCCGCCATGACCCGCAGCAACGCCAGATCCACACTTTGGCCCAGCGCCGGCTGGTCGGCTAAGGCGGTTTGCCACGCCGCTACTGCTTCCGTGGGCATTCCATTGATGAAATAGAACTGCGCCAAAGCACGGCGGGCAGCGGGCTTGTCCTCGGTGGCGGCGGTAACAATCGCCATCTGCAAGGCCTCGCGCTGCGTGGTGAAGTCAGCCCCGGCAGGAGAGCCTAACTCGGCAAAATTGAAGTGATCGGGAAGGGACAGCTTGACCGCCAGCGGACGAGGAACGGTCGCTGGGTCGGCCGGAGCGATCTCACTGGCCAATGTCTCAGCCAGCTTGAACCCGCTGCCTGCGCTGATCTCAACTCCTAGTGGGCTGCTGATGACCGCCAGATCATCACTGCGTGAAAGCACAGCAACACCCTGTGTACTGGGCAGCAGCCGCGCCTGCACAAACTGATAGGGCTGCGCCAACCCGGCACCAGACTGGGCAACAGGTACGGCGATAAGGGTATCCCCCACCACCGGATCGGCAAACACAACCGGATTCAAGGCTTTATCAGTTTTGACCAGCACCCGCGGCCCTAAGGCATAAGCTGGTTCCTCCACCAGATCCAGAGTCACGTCCGGCGCTGTTATCGTGCTGGACTGCAGCAAGCGCCAGTGTGTACCACCGGCGATCAGCCGCGGCGGTGTTTTGTCATCCGGCTGAATCTCATAGCGCAACACGCGTCCACCTTGACCGCTGATTAAACTGTAGCGCCCGTTCTTGGCCAGGTCTGGCCCGACCCACTCGGTCAGGGTCCGCGGCGCGGCAGACTCATTAACAACCACATAGTAGCTACTGCCACGGACAAAAGCGGCAACAGGAACCTGCGTGGAAATCAAGACCTCAGTGGTATCTGCCGATGTTGCTACGGGTGTACTCCCAGGTGTACTTACTGGCGTGACCGGTGTAACCGGCGCGGCTTGAGGCGGCGGTGCTTCAACCCCAGACTCTTGTTTCGTGGTGAAAGAGGCGGACGGCTGAACCGATGGCGGCGCGGATGACGCGGCAACGGTCGGCACAGCAGGAAGTTGCGGCGGAGCGGCGGCGCTTTCCCCCTCACCTTGCGCTGCAGCAGGTGCCGGAGCAGCTGACGCATTACTTTCGTCGATAACCGGTTTAATCGTTGTTTGAGATGGAGCAGGCTTGGCGTCCGGCTTGGGAGCAGGGCGAACAACCGCGGGGGGCGAGAGCGGCTTTTTTTCGGCGGGGCGGACTGTCATCGGCTTGGCCACTGGTTTGGCCGTAGCTTTTGCTGTGGGAGCAGCAGCCTTGACCGGTCCCAAGTCCAGCACGACACGATTACCACTGACAAAGCTGGCGACCGTCGCTGGCCGTGCCATCTGCAAAAGTAGCGTTCGTCCATCACCGGCCAGCTTGGCTGAGCGCACCCAGCCCGGCAGACGGGCCACCAGAGCGTCCAAATCCGTCTCTACGGCGCGGGCAAAAGTAACGCGCAGAGTATTATCCTGCAGCCGGGCCGTATGCGTCACCGGGGCTGACCACTCGAACACCAGACGCGCCCCGGCGCCGCGCTCACCGACACGAACGGAGACAGGATCGGCCCAGGCCGGCCCCGGTAACAGGGCAAGCATCAAGGCAGCCAGTGAGGCTGTATGGCGCAAACGGTTTTTTGGCCAAACCAAGGGCACGCGGTGACTCCAAGTTTACCTTGGTTAATATACCGCGAATCGGCGAGTCCGAACAGAGCGGAAAGCGCTAAATCCCTTCGGAATCAGTCTGTTGCAAAACTGTAGCGAAGACGGGGACTTAGAAACCAAGCAACTTGTCGATTTCGTCCTGCGAAATGCCCTGACCGGGCAGCGAGGGGCCATTGAGCAGCGCCTCCTCACCGATCCGGGTATCCTTCATTTCGGATGGACGGGTGCCACCCAAGGTGTGAATGAGGGCATCAACCCGCTCTTCTACCGCCTTGAGGGTTTTTACGACCTTGGTGATGCGCTGGCCGGTGATATCCTGAAAGCTGCATGCTTCGTAGACGCGCGTCACGCAATCAACCACCTGCGGACCTTTATCGGCGGGTAGCTCCTTGGCGAGCTTTTCGAGTTTTTCCATTTCGCCAATAATCTGAAAGGTCGCGGTCGAGGTTGCCTCAACCACCGCTGACAGCTCGTCATGCGCGCTCTTGAGATGGTCGCTCTTTAGATTGTTGGGCTGGATATTGCCGAGCTCAGCGTACAGCGAGTCAATTTGCCCGGCGAGATCGAACAAGTCCTGCACGATCTTTTCATGGATCTGCGTGCTCTGGCTTGAGAGCTTACCCATCAGGGTAGTGATGGCCGAGGTGACCTGCTCGCGAGTCAGCAGCTTAGCGGCATTAGGCTCAGTCATTCCTATCTCCTTAACCAATCGGTCCGAGTACAGCTTCAATTTTCGACTTCAGCGTCGCCGCATTGAACGGCTTGACGATATAATTGTTCACACCGGCTTCCTTGGCCGCGATGACGTTCTCGGTCTTGTTTTCGGCTGTAATCATGATGAACGGGGTGGCCTTCAGACCATTATCAGCACGCACTTCCTTGAGCAGCTGCAGACCGGTCATCGGCTCCATGTTCCAATCGGAAATGACCAGACCGAACTTGGGATTGGCCTCGCGCATTTTGCGCAGAGCATCGGCACCGTTCTCCGCCTCACCGATATTACTGAAGCCCAATTGCTCCAACAGGTTGCGGATGATCTTGCGCATGGTCGGAAAATCATCAACCACCAGCACATGCATTTTTTTATCAACAGACATGATACTGCCCCTCAGACAAAACCCGGTGTTCCCGACCGGGCTAACTTACCCACTATCAGGGCTGGACTTTGCTAAAAGGTTAATTCAGCGCGAATTACTGGGGGAGTTCGGGGAGTTTCTGGCGGCGTGACATTTCTACCGTAACTTCGCTGGCTTTCTGCGGCGTCATTTTGGCCAGAATCGGTGCGCTCTTGGTTTCCTTCATCTGGCTCAGAATGTCCAAAGCGACAGGCATTTCAAGAGTTTCCAGAATGGCTGCGGCTTCCTGTGGCTTCATCGTTTCATACATTTTCACCAGCGAGCTGATGCGCTGCTGCTGCTCAGTGTCTAAAGTATGCAACAGTCCTTGCAACTCGGTTCGCATACTCTGCAGCTCTTTAAGCTTATCTTCAATACGTGTTTCGGTGATGGTTACTAGTGCTTCCCGTTGATCCAGCTCGGCCGCGCGGGCATCCAGCTCGGCCCGGCGCTTGGATAAGCTTTGCAATACTTCAACCTCAGCGGGGGTATATTCACCCGGGAGGTCCTCATCACTGGCCGGAGTTGGCACGGGCGGAGAGGCCTCAGTCTTGGTCTCAGCAGCGTCATTCGTCGCCGTGGGACTGGGCTCAGCCACGGGCGCGGAGTCCGCTTTGGGCGGCTCGGCCGCTGGTGGTGACGGGGTAGGCTCGTTAACGGGAGCCGGTTTAGCCTCCTCGGCTTGCAACGCGACACCATACTGCCAGCCATGCCAGAAACTATAACCGCGCTGGCCCAACATGACGACGATCATCAGGATCAGCAGGGGGAGCAGCCGACGCGCGGGCAGGACAAACATCAAACCCCTCCCTCACGCTTGCCACCCATCATGCGCAGCAAATCCAGTTCTGCCTTAGAACGAGCGGCGGGCGTACCCGGATCAGCGCTCCGGGCAACGTCCGCCTTGCCCGGTGCCGCACTTTCCAGACGACGTGCGAGTGAGTCCGCAGATTCGATCATGATGGACAGCTCGTCGCGTAAGGTCCGCGCCCGGTTCAGCTGGTCCTGCAGCCCTTCACCGCTCTTGCTGGCGGCCTGTTGCAGGGCTTTGATGCCAGCGTCAGCCCGCTTGCTGGCCTCGTCAAACTGTTTGACCATGGCTTCAAAGTCACGGCGGCTATCGCGCAGATATTTCAATCGGCTGTTGAGCATCAAGGTACTGACCAAGACCAAGGCCAGAAGCACAACCATCACGCCATCAATCACCCAGCCGGTCATCCGAGATCATCCTCATCCTGTGTGCGCATGGCGGGAGCCTCGCGCTCGACCTTGATGGCGATATGCCCGCCGCTCTGGCCCATCTTCCCCGCAAACAGATTGGTCTCGCCGCAGCGCAGATGCACCATATCATCAATTTTCATGTTGAACATGACGCGCGAGCCGGGCTTCCAGTTCAGCACATCATTAAGGGAGACCGCCGTTTCAGCCAAGACTGCGGTGATATCAATATCGGTGCCCAGCAGCTCACTGCCCAAGTGGGTTTCCCAGATACTATCGCGACCAAATTTCTCGCCCATGAACATTTGCAGCAGCAATTCACGCACGGGCTCGAGAGTCGCGTAGGGCAGGACAATCTCGAGGCGCCCCCCGCGATCTTCCATATCCACGCGCAGACGCACCAGCACGGCAGCGTTACTCGGACGGGTGAGCGCCGCAAAGCGCGGGTTGGTTTCCAAACGGTCGAAGCGGAAGGTCACCGGCGACAGCGGATCAAACGCCGCTGACAGATCAGCCATGACCACATGCACCATGCGCTCCACCAGGTTGCGCTCAATCGTCGTATAAGGGCGCCCCTCAATCCGCATGGCGGCCGTGCCACGACGACCACCGAGCAGCACGTCCACGATGGAGTAGATCATGGCACTATCGATCACCATCAGGCCGTAATTGTCCCACTCTTCGGCTTTGAAAACCGAGAGCATGGCGGGCAAAGGGATTGAGTTGAGATAATCGCCAAAGCGCACGGAGGTAATGCTGTCGATGCTGACATCGACGTTATCGGACGTGAAATTGCGCAAGCTAGTGGACATGACGCGTACGAGGCGGTCAAACACCACCTCAAGCATCGGCAGACGCTCATAATTGACCAGAGCGCTGTTGATGAGCGCCATGATGCCGGATTGGCCATCGCCATCCTTGCTGTTGTCAAAGCCGAGCAGACTGTCGATTTCGTCCTGGTTGAGCACGCGGGTGGTGCCCGCCTCTCCCTCGCCCGCCATGGCCGCGGCCATCGGGTCATCGGAAGCAGCGGCAGCGGCCCATTCGGCCGCCATCCGTTCTTCTTCGCTCATGTTGCTCGGGTCGCTCATATGTCCTCTAACCGACTGCTTAGCAAATCCTGTGCCGCCTGCCCATGGCCCTGCTGCCTATTGCGGCAGAATTTCCTGAAACAACAGGTCCTTGACCACCACCGGCGCAACAGCGGCATTGACCCGCAGCAGCAGCTCCTCGCGCAGGCGCATCAGGCCAGCGCTCCCCTGCAGCTCCTCGGGGGTCATTTCGCGCAAATAGGTCTGGAAGCTGTCAACGATGCGAGGCTGGTTCTCGGTCAGCTTGCTACGGTCAGCATCCTTGCTCAACACCAGTTGCACCCTCACCTTGGCATAGACCGGGCGACGTCCCGTTGAGGTGAGATTGACCAATACCGTAGGCATTTCGTAGTAGACCGGACTGCCACTGGCATGCTCACCCTCGGCCCCATCGCCATGCTCATCTGTTGCCTGCTCTTCGCCGTGTTCGCCTTCGGCTTTATCTTTGCCCCCCAGAATCCCGGAGAAGTAAAGACCTGCACCTGCCCCGCCGATCAGCAGGATCGCGACTGCGACGATAATCAGAACAAGCTTCTTCCCGGCGATCTTTTTCTTAGGAAGATCAACACCTTCACCCTCAGCGCCTTCGCCTTCGGGTTTCTCTTTTTCATCGTCAGCGGACTCGTCTTTCTTCGCGGCGGCCATAATGCGTACTCCTGCCCTATTTTAACCATAGTAAGCAAATGGTTAACAAGCCGTTCATTACACGAGCAAAGATCATTCTTGCCGAGTAAGGACTTTAGGCAACTACTATAACATATTGATTTTTAATAAAACACAGCTTTGGCACGGCTCATGCATATCTACCCACAGGGTCATAGATCGCAGGAAGCGGCAGACCAGAAAGGGTTGGAAGAATATGGAGAACACCTCCTATATAGCGCTCTCACGGGCGACAGCGCTGGAGCGCAAGATGCAGGTGGTGGCCAATAATGTGGCCAACATGAACACCACTGGCTTCAAATCCGAGTCGCCGCTGTTTATTGAATATGTCGAGAAACCACAAAAAGACGAGCGCTACAGTATGGCGCTGGATCTGGGGACGTTCCGCGACACCTCGGCCGGGCCGATTACGATGACGGGTAACCCGCTGGACGTAGCACTGGAAGGTGACGGCTATTTCAGCGTCGATACCCTGAACGGCCCGCGCTACACCCGCGCCGGAAATTTTGCCCTGAACGATAACCGCGAACTGGTCAACAGTGCAGGACTACCTGTGCTCGACAGTAATGGCAGCACGATCACCTTCCCGCCTAATGCCAGCGATATTCGCATCAGCCCACAGGGCGATGTCTCCACCGAGCTTGGTCCTCTGGGACGGATCGGCATAGTTCGCTTTGAAAAGGAACAGGCCCTCACCCAGCTAGGTAACGGCCTGTACCAAACCAATGAAAAGCCAGTTGCTGCAGAAGACACTGCGGTACGGCAGGGCTATCTAGAAGGGTCAAACGTCAAGGCGATCCTAGAGATGACCAACATGATTGAGGTTAACCGGCAATACCAGAGTGTGCAGCGCCTCTTGCAAGGTGAGCATGAGCGGCTGCGCAATGCCTATCAGAAACTATCGCGTCTCAGCTAAGGAGGACACCCATGCGTTCACTGATGATCGGCGGCACCGGCATGCTGGCTCAACAAACCAATGTTGAAGTCATCTCGAATAACATCGCCAATATGACCACCAGCGGCTACAAGATGCAGCGGGCCGAGTTTCAGGATCTGTTGTACCAGAACATCCGCCGCCCCGGCGCGCAGTCTTCGGATGCGGGTACCATTGTACCAACCGGTATTCAGCTTGGCCTAGGCGTCAAAACCGCATCGGTCTACCGCATCCATACACAAGGCACCATTGTCATTACCGGCAACAATCTGGATCTGGCGGTCAATGGCGACGGTTATTTCCAGATTGAAATGCCGGATGGCACTACCAACTATACCCGCGCTGGCAGCTTTCAGCTGAACGCTGATGGGCAGATTGTGACGGCTGATGGCTATACCTTGCTGCCGGGCCTGACAGTGCCCGCCAACACGCTGGACATTACCATTGATGGCAGTGGACAGGTGCAGGCCAAGATTGACGGGCAGATTGACCCGCAGGTGGTCGGACAAATCCAGCTCGCCCGTTTCCCCAATAACGCCGGGCTGGAAGGGTTGGGGGGCAATCTGTACCGCGAAACACCAGCCTCGGGCGCAGCGGTAGTGGGCAACCCGGCCATTGATGGTTATGGCACCATCCAGCAGGGCTCACTGGAACAGGCCAATGTCAACGTGGTGAGCGAAATTACCAATCTCATCACCGCCCAGCGGGCCTATGAAATGAACTCGCGCGTGATCCGCACCTCCGATGAGATGCTCAGCGCGCTCAGCCAGCTGAGGTAAGCCATGCGGACCGGCCTTCGCATCCTGACCTTTGCTGTGACCGTGCTTCTCGCCGGTGGCGCTACTGCCGCCGAGCGGCTGTTTACCGCCGCCGAGATTGCCGCCGCAGTCCCGCCAGCTCTCAACCTGCCCGCAGGAGGTACCGCGACGACCCGCGCGGTACTCGACAACCCGTATATTCAGCTGAGCGGGCATGAACCAGCTCAGCTTGAGCTGTCCCAACTGACATATGACGCCAGCACACAGCGCTTTACTGGCACGGCTCAGGTGAAAGAGGGTGGCACAATCCTCGCGCAAAGTCCGATCAGCGGGCGGGTGGAAACCACGCTTGAGGTACCGGTTCTGACCCGCGCCTTGCGCCGGGGTGATGTGATTGCTGCGACCGATCTGGCCTGGCAACCCATTCGCCTGACCAGCGCAACTGCCCAGGTCCTGCAGCAGGCGGACGAGGTAATTGGTAAAACACCCCGGACTGCCTTGCGCGCTGGCCAGCTGCTTCGCGCGGCCGATCTGGCCAACCCGCCCAGTGTGGTTCGCGGATCTCAGGTCACGCTTCTCTACAACCGCGGTCGGCTCCAACTGACCACCAAAGGCCGGGCGCTGAGTGATGCCGCCCCCGGCGATGTAGTAAAAGTGGCCAGTCTGGCCAGCTCACGCACACTTGAGGGGATTGCCCAGCGCGATGGTACAGTGGCCATCAGCACCCCGCTGGCCAACTAGGAGAAGGAGAGATCATGACACACCGTCCTGTATCGATCACCATGGCGCTGGCGGGCCTGCTTCTGTTGACCGGCTGTGGTACCATGGCGGACCGCCTGTCCGCCGTCGGCGAAGCACCGCCTGTCAGCCCCATCACCAACCCGACACGCGAGCGGGGCTACCAGCCGGTCTCGATGCCGATGCCGGAACCACAGGTCACGGAACGCCAGCCCAACTCGCTCTGGCGTAGCGGCGCACGGGCCTTCTTCAAGGATCAGCGCGCAGCCAAGGTCGGTGATCTGCTGACGGTAACTATCAACATTGATGACAAGGCACAGGTCAGCAATACCTCGACCCGTGCCCGCAGCAACAGCGACAACATGGGCATGGCCAATATGCTGGGGCTGGAAACGCAGCTTGAGAAAGTACTGGCCGAAGGCACGGCGGCCGGCAGCCTGATTGGCACCAGCGGAAACAACAGTGACAGCGGAACTGGCGCGATCAACCGCAACGAGAAGATCACGCTACAGGTCGCGGCCGTCATCAGCCAGCTGTTGCCCAATGGCAATATGGTCCTGCATGGCAGCCAGGAAATCCGGGTCAATAATGAAGTGCGGGTTCTGAACATCAACGGGATCATCCGCCCGGAAGATATCAGTGCCGCCAACACCATTTCCTATGAGAAAATTGCCGAGGCCCGGATTTCCTACGGTGGACGCGGACAGATTACCGATGTCCAGCAGCCCCCTTACGGGCATCAGGTTCTCGATATCCTATCCCCCTTCTAGACACCCCAACCCGTCAGAAGGTTCCTTGGCCCGGCGCATTCCGCCGGGCCTCTTTTTTACATTTCTTTACTAATCACCCGCGAAACATGATTACCAAAGATTAACCGAATACGATCTTAACTATCCACTCAGCTTCCGAGCTGTATAATGGAGCCTGATCAGCAGGAGTTGCAATGATGCGGTTACGTCGCGGCCTTATGAAGTCGGAGCACGGTGCCACCGCCGTGGAGTTCGCGCTGGTGTTCCCGCTGTTTTTGGCCTTTGTGCTCGCCATTATGGATGTCAGCATTTATTATTTCGTGGCTGGCCAGCTGCAACATGGCACCGTTCAGGCCGCACGCGCTATCCGCACGGGTAACTTAGTGGGCAACACTGCCACCGACCGCGATAACTTTCGTGCACTGGTCTGTTCGCATATCAAAATCAACCTCGTTGGCAGCTGTACGACCAATGTGAAAGTTGATGTTCGCTCGTTTACGGCGTTTGCCAACATTGTTCTTCCGGCCAATATCGCCGCCTATGATGCAAATGGAAATGGTGTCATTGAGGATGCGGAAACTACCTTTAACACTGGCGGTTCAAGCTGCCCGGTGGTGGTGCGTACATTCTATAATTATACGACCATTATTCCCTGGCTCAGTCAGGTCTTTGCGGGTGTCATCCCGCACAGCAGTTACCTGACCTCAGCGACCGCCTTCCGGAATGAGCCGCATGGCCTTGGCGCATCCGCCGTATGTAGTGATTTTTAGGAGCCATTATGACACTCACCTATCAGTCCTTGCGACATGACACCCGCGGCGTTGCGGCCGTCGAATTTGCCTTGCTGCTGCCGGTGCTGGTAGCGTTATTTTTCGGCGCAGTTGAGCTGTCCAATCTACTGATTGCCGACTCTCGCCTCCGCAATGCCGCGGCCAGCGTTGCGGATCTCATTACGCAAAAGTCAGACGGCGTCATCACAGCGAACTCCTTGAACATTGCCAACATCGCGGCAACCGAGATCATGCGGCCACTGCCTGTCACCGCAGGTGGCAATCCAATTCTGGCTATCTTGGTAACTAATTTTCGCTCAACAGGTCCGACGACAGCCAATGTCGAATGGAGCCGGATTATTGCCGGTGGCCTTGCTAATCCAACCACAGCCACCACCCTCGGGCTGTCAGTCCTGCCCTGCGCGGACACGTCACTTCCAAGCGCCCTAGCGAGCAGCCTTAACGCGCTCGACGTCGATGTCGTTAAGGTTACGGCACGTTATCGGTGGACACCTTGGTTTGCCGTCATATACAGTGGCAGCATTACCCTGACTTCGACAAACTACAATATGCCGCGCTATTCGCTGCAGCTGAATGTTGATGCTAGCCTGACACCCGGTTGCAGCTAAGGACCGTTCAGGTCCAGTTTCTCGCGTATTTTTCCCTTGTCTGTCGGGCCAGCCGGTATATAGGCTTGCCCATCATGAAAACATCACATCCGCTGCTACCAAAACTGTACTCTGTGCTTAGAGAGGGCTACGGGCTGAAGGAGCTGCGCGCGGATGTGCTATCCGGCCTCACCGTCGCGATTGTAGCATTGCCACTGGCGATGGCACTGGCGATTGCCAGCGGCGCCAGCCCCGATAAGGGCCTGATTACAGCCGTTGTGGCCGGGTTCCTGATCTCGGCGCTCGGCGGCAGCCGGTTTCAGATTGGCGGGCCGACCGCGGCATTCATCGTAGTAGTACTCAATGTCATTATCCAGCATGGCTATGACGGGATGTTGCTGGCAACCCTTATGGCCGGGTTGATGCTGATTGCCGCTGGGTTCTTCCGCCTTGGCAGCTACATCAAATACGTGCCGCACCCGGTCATTACCGGTTTTACGGCAGGCATTGCCCTCACCATTTTCCTCGGCCAGCTGGAAGAACTCTTTGGGTTTAAACTCGCTGAAAAGCCGCATGACGTATTCGAGCGCCTGCTGGCCTATGGACAGAATCTCGCCACCATCTCGCCCATGACCGCCGCCATTGGTGTGGGAACACTGGTTCTGATGCTGGTGATCCGCCATACCCGTCCGCGCTGGCCGGTGTTTTTAATCGGTGTTGGACTGGGCGGTGTCCTGATGGCCGCCGCGCACAGCGTGGGGACAGTGCTGGATGTCGCCACCATCGGCTCGCGCTTTCCCAACTTGCCACATAGCATCCCGGCCCCGAGCCTGCCGGACATGAGCTGGGCCAAGATTAAAGACGTTTTTCCCAGTGCGGTGACCATCGCGTTTCTGGCCGGGATTGAAGCCCTGCTCTCCGCTGTCGTCGCCGATGGCATGACCGGCCGCAAGCACCGCTCCAATGCCGAACTGGTGGCGCAGGGGGTGGCTAACTGTGCCAGTGCCGTGGTGGGCGGTCTACCGGCGACAGGCGCGATCGCCCGCACGGCAACCAACATCCGCTCCGGCGCACACAGCCCGGTCTCCGGCATGTTGCATGCAGTGTTTGTGCTGGTCTTCTTCCTGTTTGCCATGCCGCTGGCCAACTGGGTGCCCCTAGCCAGCCTAGCGGCGGTGCTCATCATTGTGGCGTGGAACATCAGCGAAATCGACCGTTTCAAACACCTGATGCAGGCCCCCTCCGGAGATCGGCTAGTTCTGCTCACCACCTTCCTGCTGACGGTCTTTATTGACCTGACCGTGGCCATCAAAGTTGGTGTTCTCATGGCGGCCCTGCTGTTCATGCACCGGATGTCCGAAATGGTGGCAGTGCGCACACACAGCCGCGAGGATGCGCAGGAAGAAGACGAGGACAACACGGACGACCAGCCGCTGCCGGATCGCGCCCATCTACCCGCGGGCGTTGAATTGTACCAAATTAGTGGCCCCTTCTTCTTCGGGGCCGCCAGCCATATCTCGGACGTCCTCGACAGTTTGCGCACCCCACCGCGGTACCTGCTACTGCTAATGCAGGATGTCCCGTTTATGGACGCCTCCGGTGCGGCCAGCTTGCAGGGGGTTGGAGGGAAGATCCACCGGCATGGCGGCCATATCGTGCTGGTGGGGACCCGCGCCCAGCCCCGCGCCATTCTCACGCAGATGGGCACCGCCCATGCCGAGGAAGGATTCCTGTTTGCTAGTTCGCTGGATGAGGCTCTGAAACTGGTTAAATAGATTTACCAGTTGCCCTATTAACCCGCTATTGACCCCTTGTGTGCTAATTCCATTCTGGCACACTTGGCGCGGGTAAACGAAAGGAACTATCATGGATTTTCTGACCTTCTCCGGCGCGTTTCTGGTGCTGGCGGTTATCATCGTCCTCATGGCGGTCAAGCGTGTGCCCCAGGGCCAGAACTGGACCTGTGAACGCTTTGGCCGTTATACCCACACGCTGCAGCCGGGTCTAAATTTCATTGTCCCCTTCATCGATGGCGTTGGCGCCAAAATGACAATGATGGAAAGCTTTCTGGATGTGCCCTCCCAAGAGGTCATCACCAAGGATAACGCCATGGTGCGGGTGGACGCGGTGGTGTTCTTTCAGGTGTTTGACGCAGCGCGCGCAGCCTATGAGGTCAACAACCTGACTGGCTCCATCCTGAATCTGGCCATGACCAACCTGCGCACCGTGGTTGGTTCCATGACACTCGATGAAATCAATAATGAGCGCGAGCGTATTAACGCCAACCTGCTCAAGGTGGTCGATGAAGCCACTTCGCCGTGGGGGGTAAAGATCAACCGTATCGAAATCCGCGAAGTGACGCCCCCGCGTGATCTGATCGACAGCATGGCTCGTCAGATGAAAGCCGAGCGGGATCGCCGCGCTACCATTCTGGAGGCCGATGCCGCCCGCGAAAATGCCATTCGCCGCGCGGAAGGCCAGAAGCAGGCAGCCATTCTTGAGGCCGAAGGTAAAAAGGAAGCAGCGTTCCGCGAGGCCGAAGCGCGCGAGCGTCTGGCCCAAGCCGAAGCAGAATCGACCAAGATGGTATCCAACGCGATTGCCAGCGGCAATGTGCAGGCGCTCAACTACTTCGTGGCGCAAAAGTATGTTGAGGCTATGGGGCAATTTGCCAACTCCCCTAACCAGAAAGTCATGTTCTTGCCGATGGAAAGCAGTGGAATCATCGGCGCAATCGGTGGTATTGCCGAGATTGCCAAGCAGGCTTTTGGCAAGGACGATGAAAAGGCCGCCGCTGCCCGCCGGGGTAGCACGCTGCCCAACACCTAACGACTATCCAAGGAGCCTGTCATGACTGATCTACAGTTTGTCTTCTGGCACTGGTTTGTCTTTGCGGCGGTGCTGGGCACCATCGAGATTCTGGCACCGGGTATTTTCTTCCTGTGGCTGGCTGTAGCCTCAATACTGACTGGTCTGGTGGTGCTCCTGATGCCCGAGATAGGGACTGCCGCGCAGGTAACCCTGTTTGGTGGCCTGTCGATTGTCATGGTCTGGGCAGCGTGGAAATTCCTGAAAAAGAACCCCATCACCTCCGATCAGCCGCTACTCAACCAGCGGGCCGCGCAATATGTTGGCAAGGTGTTTGTGCTGGAAGAGGCCATCCGTCACGGCATGGGCCGGGTACGGATTGGCGATAGCAGCTGGAAAGTCGAAGGCCCGGATATGGCCGCAGGTGGCCAGGTGCGGGTGACCGGCTTTGATGGTGCGTTGCTGAAGGTTGAAAAGGTGGCGGACGCCGCGCCCTCTCCAGCCAGCAGCCCGACTGCGGGTGACAGCCTCAAGGATGCGCTACAGGATCCGCTCAATCGGACTTAAGCGGGTTCATCTGCATCACGGTCATTGGTATCTAGCCATTCGGGTGGATTGATGACTAGCGTTCCGGCGGCGAGGTCAACCTCGCCTACGACTTGCGGATTGAAGGAGTACAGCTCGGTTTTACCGCTCGTCAGCTTGATCTCGAGAATGTCGCCCGCACCGTAGTTACGGACATCCGTGACTTCGCCAAACATCGCGCCATCAGCTAGAACGGCACGCAGACCGATAAGATCGCTGTAGTAGTACTGATTTGCCTTGGCCTTGGGTAATCTGGCCCGTTCGACAAAAAGTTCTACACCCTTGAGTTTTTCGGCGGCCTCACGGTCGGTCACACCCTTGAGCATCGCGATAAAATGCGATTTGTTCCACCGGTGCAGGGTGAGATCAAAAGTGCGTTGCCCCGTCGCGTCAGTCAGCGCGCCGTAGGCCGTGATGTTCTCGGGATCTTCGGTAAAACTGGCCAGCTTGAGTTGGCCACGCACACCATGCGCACCGAGAAATTTGCCAACAGAGATAAGCTTAGCTTTTGCCATGAGAAGAAAAGGCCCCCACCGGCCGGGTGCGGCACGGTGGGGACTTCATCTGTCTTACGCAGCCGGGGCTTCGCCACCCGCGGCTTCGGCCTTGGCGGCTTCAGCTGCTTCGGCAGCCGCCTTCATGCGCTCCTGCGCCTTCTTCTTGGGCGCCGACTTCTGTGGGGTCTCGTTCCACTTGGGCATCGGGGCCAGCTTGGCCTCGCCTAGAAAACGCGCCACGCGATCGGACGGGGTGGCACCCACCTTAAGCCAATGCGCGATACGCTCGGCGTTCAGGCGCACACGGTTCTCGTTCCCCTTCTCAAGCTGCGGATTGTAGGTTCCCAGCTTCTCGAGAAACCGGCCATCACGCGGCGCACGGCTATCCGCTGCAACGATGTGGTAGAACGGGTTTTTCTTGGCACCCTGACGGGTCATACGGATTACAACAGCCATTTTTACTCTCCTCTTTCGTGACACAACCAAACCGGCTTACAACCATTCTCGCCTTCGCCCGCCGGAGGGGCAAAAGCAGAAACCTTTAGCGACCAAATCCGCCCGGCATCAGCCCCGGCGGCAGCTTGCCCAGCAGACTCCCAAACCCGCCGCTCTTTTGCATCTTCTGCATCTGTTTCATCATGTCGCGCATCTGCTCATACTGCTTGAGCAGCTTGTTAACTTCGCTCACCTCAGTGCCCGACCCGGCGGCAATGCGCTGTTTGCGCCGCGCCTTGATAAGCTCGGGATCGCGCCGCTCGGCTTTGGTCATGGATAGAATAATCGCTTCCTGCCGGGCGATCATGTTCTCGTTTACATTGGCCTTGGCCAGCTGATCCTTGATCTTGGCCACGCCGGGCAGAAAATTCATCAGGCCAGACATGCCGCCCATGCGCTTGATCTGGCGCATCTGACCAAGCATGTCCTCCAGTGTAAAAGCTCCACCACTCTGGAACTTGGCGGCCATTTTTTCGGCCTCGTCCTTGTCGATGGTTTCCATGGCCCGCTCAACCATGCTCACCACATCGCCCATGCCCAGAATACGCCCGGCCAGACGGTCGGGGTGGAACGGCTCCAGCCCGCCCATCTTTTCGCCCACGCCCAGCCATTTGATCGGCTGACCGGTGATCTGCCGCATCGACAGGGCTGCACCACCGCGCGCATCGCCATCTACACGGGTCAGCACAATACCGGTTACAGCGACGCGGTCATGGAAAGCCTTGGCCACGTTCACCGCATCCTGCCCGGTCATGGCATCGGCCACCAGCAGAACGTCATGCGGCTGGGCCTTGGCCTTCACCGCGGCAATTTCGCTCATAAGCTCTTCATCGATCGCCAGACGGCCGGCGGTATCGAGAATGAGGATATCGTAGCCTTCCAGCTTGGCAGCGCTTAGTGCCCGCGCGATAATGTCAAGTGGCAGTTGGCCGGGAATGATCGGTAAACTACCCGCACCGACCTGCTTGGCCAGAATCTCGAGCTGCTCCTGCGCGGCGGGGCGGCGGGTATCAAGGCTGGCGAGCAAAACCTTCTTGCGCTCCTTTTCGATAAAGCGCTTGGCCAGTTTGCCGCTGGTGGTGGTTTTACCCGAGCCTTGCAGACCAACCATGAGGATGATGGTGGGCGGATTGGTGTGCGGCAGACTGTCCGTCAATTGACCACCCAGCAGAGCCACCAACTCGTCATGCACGATCTTGATGACCTGCTGGCCGGGCGTAACCGAACGCAACACGCTCTCGCCCACCGCTTTTTCCTGCACCTTGGTGATGAAATCTTTCACCACCGGCAGAGCCACATCGGCCTCAAGCAAAGCCACGCGCACTTCGCGCAGGGCGGCCGCTACGTCCGCCTCACTCAAGGCGCCGCGCTTCTTCAGGCGATCAAAAATTCCGCCAAGCTTGCCTGTTAATCCATCAAACAAAGCCAAAAACTCCAATAGCAGCTTCGCCGCCGTGCACGTTCACGTGGACGACGGGACCCAGAGGGCAGCACCGCAGCGCTGGTCTGAAATCGGGCGGAAAATAGCGATTCAGGCCTTGGGAGTCAAGAAATAGCTGAAGGGCAAGCGAAATTTAGGCATCCCTGCGGCCTGCAATACGCGATCAAGCAGAGCCACGCCACTGAATTGGTTAGGTAAATTTTGCCCTTCATGTACTACCATCTCTACATCGGATGGTTGGCCAGAAGACCCAACAATTCCAGAAAAAGTGAGCACGGGCCTGAATGTACACTCAAACGGGCAAGATTCATGCCTTGGTGGGTTGTCTGGCCGATAGTCCAGATTGAAGCGCCATTCTTTCTCACCATTCCGGGCTGCGCTACGACTGAGGCAAGCTAAGTCATTATGACCTATTCCTAGTGGATCTACATAATAAAGTTGGTCACTAAGATGGTGCCATGTAAACAGACCGCTAGGCGGCGGAGGTCTTAAGCTACCTCGCTCCTCATAGGATTCAAAAGGTCCTCTCCAGACTTGAGTATGTTCGAACTCAAACGCCTTATTAAGCGCTGCGTGCAGCCCACTTTGCGCAAAGGCGGTCGCCATGTCGCCTGTGGCTGCCGCAAGGGCAGAGAATGTCTGTACGGGTGATACGGGCATAGTCACGGCTTTCTCCTGCTGTTACGCGTGTCGTAGCGCAGCGGCAGGTCTGAAGTCAAAACAAAAGGCTGCATTTTTTTATTGCTTTTGCCCCCCGATTGATTCTAAATAGCGGCAGGTACGTAGTCGCACACGCGATGGCCCCTTTGGCACAGCAGCGGCATATACGTCCTTTTTGGTGGGTCGGTTGATGCGGGGTAGCCCGATAAGACCGCACCTTTGGGGTAACGTGATGCAGTTGCGCTGACGAAGCGGGGGCCTTACCCCCAACTCAAAGCGCAGAATGAACACAAGTCCGGGTTTGGCAAACCGCCAACGCGGGCGTTTTGCACACCGCGACAGGCTTATCCCTGTGTGAGCGGTTTGGAGGGTAATATGAATGGTATTCATCTGATGTCCGATTTTTATGGCTGTGAAGGCGACCGCGCACTTCTGCTCGACCGCGCAACGCTCGAAAATTATTGCGTCAACGCCTGCCGTGATGCGGGTTTAACCCCGCTGGGCGCGCATTTTCACCAGTTCACCTATGACACGGGTGAGCAAGCCGGCGTAACGGGTACGGTAGTACTGGCCGAATCGCACCTGGCTATCCACACCTGGCCTGAGAGCGGCGATGTGACGATTGATGTGTACGTCTGCAACTACAGCCGTGACAACAGCGGCCGCGCCCGCGCGATCATGGCCGAACTGGCCAGCCGCTTCAAACCCGCACACCAGCGCGAGCACAAGGTGATGCGTGGGGAAGTCAATCACATCAAGGCGGTGGCCTGAGATGGCCGCCACCCGGCTGGAAGAGAAGCTGGCTGACGATTGCGGGTACTTCTTCACGGGTGACATCTTGCTCGACTCTGGCCACACCGGCTTCCAGAGTTATGAGGTGTTTTCGACCCGCGCTTTCGGCAAGCTTTTTCGTCTGGATGGCTGCCTGATGCTGCATGAACGTGATGAGTATCTCTATCACGAGAACCTCGTGCATCTGCCCGGCCTCGCTCATGGTACCCCCTCCTCGGCGCTGGTGATTGGTGGTGGCGATGGAGGCACGGCCGAGGAGCTGCTCAAATACCCGTCCATGCAGAAGGTGGTAACGGTCGAGCTGGATGGCAAAGTGATCGACATCGCCCGCCAGCATTTTGCCAGCGTGCATCGTGGCGCGTTTGATGATGCGCGCCATGAGCTGCGCGTTCAAGACGGTCTGAAATTTGTCCGTGAGGATGCGCCCGCAGCCAAAACAAGCTTTGATCTGATCTGTCTGGATCTGACCGACCCGATCGGCCCATCGGTTGAGCTGTACACTGAAAAATACATGCGTGAGTGCAAGGCCATTCTCGCTCCCGGCGGGGCGCTGTCCATGCATCTGGGACCGGTCTATTTTCAGCCCGAACGGGTGAAAGGCTTATTTGCCAGCCTCCGGCAGGTCTATCGCCATGTCACGCCCTATGCGGTGTACATTCCGTTTTATGGCAGCCTGTGGAGCTTTGCGGTGGCGTCTGACAACCTTCAGCCGGGCCAGCTCAGCGAAGCGGAGATTAACGGCCGCTTGGCCGCGCTCAAGCTGCCCCATCTGCAATTTCTGACCGGTGCCACGTATCGGGCTGTTCAGGCGATCCCACCTGCTCTTGCGTCGTTGTTTCCACCCTCCTAGCCAAGGAGAATACACCATGAGTCCAGTTCAATACGCGACGTTTTCCGGTCGGCTGATCATGATCGGTTTTGGCAGCATCGGCCAAGGTGTTCTGCCTCTCATCTTGCGGCATATTCAGCTTAAACCGGAGCAAATCACGATCTTTACGGCCCATGAGTGGGGTCGGGATATTGCCGCCGCGCAGGGCGTGACGGATTTTCGCCTGCAACCGCTAACTCGCGAGAATTACCTGACTCTGCTAGGTCCACTCGTGCACAAGGGCGACTTTATCGTCAACCTGTCTTACGATGTGTCTTCCCCGGCCCTGATGGAGCTCTGCCACACGGTAGGAGCGCTCTATCTGGATAGCTGTATTGAGCCATGGGCGGGCGGCTATTATGACCCCACCCTCACCCCCACCGAACGCTCGAACTACGGACTGCGCGAGCTGGCCCTGTCAATCAACCGACGCAACTGGCCGCATCGCCCGACCTGTGTACTCACGCATGGGGTGAACCCGGGTCTGATCTCCCACTTTGTCAAAGACGCGCTGCTGAATATGGCGCGCGACACCGGGCTGACCATCAGCACACCCAAAACGCGCGAGGACTGGGCCAGACTGGCTCAGCAACTCGGCATCAAAGTGATTCATATTGCCGAGCGCGACACGCAGGTTGCGGCCCGGCGCAAGCAGCCGGGCGAATTTGTCAACACCTGGTCGGTCGAAGCTTTTGCCGGCGAGGGCAGCCAGCCCTCCGAGCTGGGCTGGGGCACCCATGAGAAGAATTTACCAAGTAGCGGGCGCCGCCACCCGATTGGCTGTCAGGCCGCCATCTATCTGGAGCAACCTGGCGTTGCGACCCGTGTGCGCAGTTGGACTCCACTGGAAGGCCCCTATATGGGCTATCTCATCACGCATGGCGAAAGCATTTCGCTGGCCGATTACCTGACGGTGCGCGATGGGAGCGAGGTCGCTTACCGCCCGACCGTACACTACGCCTATCACCCCTGCGACGATGCCGTCCTGTCGATCCATGAGTATTGCGGCAAGGGCTATGTGCTGCAGGACAACCACCGTCTTATTAAAGAGGATATTGTTAGCGGTATGGATGAATTGGGCGTCCTGCTGGGCGGCAACCCCAAAGGAGCTTATTGGTATGGGTCGCGCCTGACCATTGAGCAGGCGCGGGCGCTGTGCCCGCATAATGGAGCTACCTCGCTGCAAACCACCTCGGGCGTGCTGGGCGGCATCGTCTGGGCACTTAAAAACCCGGAGCGCGGTGTAGTTGACCCGGAAGAGATGGATCATGACGTCATCATGAACATCGCCCGTCCCTATCTGGGGGAAATGGTGGGTGTATGGAGTGAGTGGACACCCTTGCTAGGCCGCGAGCGGTTCTTTCCGGAGTCACTCGACCGGCAGGATCCCTGGCAGTTCAGTAATATACTGGTAGCCTGAGCGCACGCTCTAGAGCTTCGCCGGGCAGACGATCATGGTCTTGGTCAGACGAGCAACCCGGTTGTTTTTGTCTGGCGGTGCCCATTCGGCCTCACGGCCAAACACACCACCACCCCACGCATCAATGGTGTAGCAGCCGCTATCCTGAGGATCACCGCCAATGACAGAAAAGGCCCCCTTCTGACCAGTGACAGCATTGGTGAAAAGGAAGGGCCCGGCAGCATTCAGCGCCTGGGGTGAAACAGGGCGGCGGGTAAGAGTGTACAGGCGGTCCGCGATGGCATCCGTAGCGCCAAGCTTCTCCTGAGAACTGTGATATGAAACGAACGCAAGCCCGCCTGCCGCAGCTAGGGCAGCCAAACTGGCTGCCAGCGAGCTTTTTTTGTGCTGACGGACTAAATTGAATGCCTCGTGTAGGCTTTGGGAGAAGGTTTTATTTTCGCTCATGGTTCGTGAAGGCAGAATAGCGCAGAGCCACCGTTTAGGCAGCTCATTTCGCCGAGAATACGAGTAAAATTGCAGCTATTACTGCCGCAGGAGAAATACAGCCCCGTTCACGGGAGCACCGCGATCGTGCCGCAAAACCACCTCCTGCCAGCCCCGCAAGTCCGTGGTGAGGCTCTCGATGTAGGCGCGGCTATGCGCATAACGCTTGCTCTCCTGCAACTGATAACCTTCAGTCAGGCCGTTGACCTCAACCGTTGCCGCGAACAATACGCCCTTGGGCAGAGCACCGAACAGTGGCGCCAGATCGCCCAAATACACCAGCACATCAGCGGCAACAATCAGATCCGGCGGCGAGGGTAAACGACCAAGATAGGCGGTAATATCCGCGTGCGCCAGCTCATCATAGCCGCCGCGCTGCTGCGCCTGCTCCAGCATTTTCTCGGCAATATCGACACCTACCAAGCGATCCGCGTGGGGGCGCAAATACGGCGCCATCAGGCCGGTGCCGCAGCCAAGATCGAGAATAGTCAGGCCGGATTTACCATGTAGGAAGGGCGCCAGCACCTGCGCAAGCTGCTGGGGAGCCTGATAGCCCAGCTTGGCTAACGCAGCATCAAAATGAGGGGCATAATCGTTAAACAAATGACGGGCATAGCTGGAAGGCATCTGCTGACGTGCCGCCGCAAGCTGCTGCAAACCAGCCTCATCTTCAGCCTGCGTAAAATGCCGCTCGGCCTTGTCCCAGTCGGCCAGCTCAAGAAACAGCTGCCCCAGCGCTGCATGCAAGTCTGCTGCATGGGGGGCACGTCGCACCGCCGCTAGCAACAGTTCAAGGGCCGGCTTGATCTGTGCGTTTTTCTGGTAAAGGCCTGCCAGCTCCAGTATCAGGGCATGATCATGCGGGCGCAGCCACAGCTGATCACGCAAAAAGTCGATTCGGACAGCATCGTCGCTCATGCTGCGGCATTAGGGTATGAACTTCCCTAACGCAAGGGCTTTTAAAATGATTGACAAACACCCCCTGGATTCGCCATATTCCGCGCCACTTGAACATGACCCCCACAAACATTTAACCACGGAGAGATTTCTTGACCACGTCACTGACGGGATTGTCCATTGTCTTGCTCATCGCCAACGGTTTCAACGAAGGCGAATTCACTGAAATTCAACGTACGCTGATGAAGACCGGCGCCAAGATTACCACCGTTTCGCCTGAGAAGTCAGTCGCGAATGGCTGGTTTGAAAATGGCTGGGGCCATTACTTCCCGGTTGACCAGCACATCGGCGATGCGCTGGGCTCGGACTTTGACATGATGGTTCTGGTGGGCGGTGAGCGCGGCGTAGCCAAACTTGCAGGCAACCCACATACCAAGCGCATGGTGAGCCATTTTCTGGATGCCGAGAAGCCGCTGGTGGCGCTGAACGAAGCGGTGACGCTGCTCAGTCTGCCGGGCAAAGTCTCGGGCCGCCACTTGGCTGGCGATGTCACTGATCCGGCTCTAGCGGCTACAGGTGCGCAGATCACGGCGGGCCCGGTTGTCGTGGATCGGAACCTGCTGACGATTCAGAGCCATGATGTGGCTTCGGAAGTCGCCGCAATCCTTGAACATCTGGCCACGGGCCGTCAGCTCGCCGCCGCTTAAGAGCGACCGCGCCACAGTTCACGATTGAGCCATGTCAGCAGGCCAATGAGCGTGAGTGCTCCGGCTTGGTGTGTAGCGGCTAAATGCAAGTGAACCTGCGTGAGCAGTGTGGCGATGCCCAGCCCGATCTGAACCAGAACAACCAGCATGAGGGCACCCCCCAAATGCTTCGCACGAGCACTCGTGTTGGGGCTGCGTCGAGCCTCCCAGCCAAGGGAGAGAACGGCGAGCGCTGTGGCAATCGCGAGCCAGCGATGAGTAAACTGTACGGTGGCATGGTTTTCAAAAAAATTAAGCCAGAGTGGTGACAAGTCGAACCCTTCAGCCGGGAAGAAACGTCCGCCCATGAGTGGATACTCGTTATAAATCAGGCCGGCATCCAGCCCGGCCACAAACGCGCCCCAGACAAGGGTGAGGAACGCAAGGCCAAGGGCAAGGCGCGACTGGCTGCGTATTCCTGATGGCGGCGAGCGCACAGGGCGTTTGTCATTGCATGTCACGGCCAGCGCAATCAACAAGGTCATGATGAGGGTCGCCAGAGACAGATGCAGTGCCAAGCGATAGTGACTGACACTGGGCCGGTCAACCAAGCCTGACGCCACCATGAACCAGCCGATGAATCCCTGTAGCCCACCCAGAGCCAGCAGGCCCAGCAACTTAAGCAGCAGATTACCTTGAACCCGCTTGGTGAGGGCGAACCATAACAGAGGAAGTGCAAAGACCAACCCGATGGCTCGCCCCCATTGGCGGTGGATCCATTCCCACCAGAAAATATCCTTGAAGGCCTCAAGACTCATCCCGGCATTGATCTGCTGATATTGCGGACTGGTGCGGTACTGCTCGAACAGGATTTGCCAATCCGCCTGCGACAATGGCGGAATGGCCCCACCGATGGGCTGCCACTGGACGATCGACAAGCCGGATTCCGTGAGCCGGGTTATGGCACCAATGATCGCCATGGTAAACACCATGCCGGCGCACAACCACAACCAGCACACAACGGGCTGGAGGGAAAGTTCGGGCCGGACTATACGGCGAAAGCCGGGGGCAGGAATTTGGGTCATATGCTCTTTCTAGACCAAGGTTTTTCCTGCTACAACAGGGCCATTATGACACTTTCCCTCGCTCATGGCCTGACCTTTGCTGATCTGTATGATGATACCAGGCTGGCCATCCTTGATTCGCGCTTTATCGCCAATCTGCCGCCAGACTTGGCCGATCAGCTCAGAGTGGCCCGGACATCGTCACTTCCGGGCAAAGACGCCAGTGCGCTGATTACCACCCTCTCCCCGCATCTTGAGGCGTTCCTGATCCAGCTGTTTGGGATTGAGGCCGAGGCGAAGGCGCTCGCAGCCGAGCACCAGAGGCTTAGCCCGCTCTATAGCTGTAAGCGCCTGTTCGTACAGCGCCGGGCTGCCAAGACCTATACCGCCGGGCAAGTGGCAGACTTCGCCGACTTTACGTTTACCACTGAGCTGGACTTTGCCACGCAGGTCATGTGCTGGCTGGAGAACGAAACCATGCATACGGCCGAGCTTGAGGCCGCATGCAAATACGCAGCGTGGGCTCTGTATACTCCGCAGGGCAGAGCCAAGCATGGCAACGGCATTCTTTTTCAGGTGCCGCACAAGATTGACCCTACCGCCTTGGTTGATTTTAACCGCGATCAAGAGGGCTGTATTAGCGGCAAGACCTTCCGTGCGCGCGAGGGCTTTGACCTGACCGACCACGGTACCGATCTGGCCGGGGCGCTGGATGAAGCCAATTACTGCATCACCTGCCACAAGCAGGGCAAGGACAGCTGTAGCAAGGGCCTGCGGGACAAGGCTACCGGGGCTTACGCAAAAACGAGTGCGGGGATTACGCAAGTCGGCTGTCCACTCGAAGAAAAAATCTCCGAATTTCTTGAGGCCAAAGCGCTGGGATACCCGCTGGCCGCCCTTGCCATCATCTGTATTGATAACCCGATGGCGGCGGCCACGGGTCACCGTATTTGTAACGACTGCATGAAGAGCTGCATCTATCAGAAGCAGGAACCGGTGGATATTCCGCAGGCCGAAACCCGCACGCTGAAAGATGTGCTAGCCCTGCCCTATGGCTTTGAAATATACAGCCTGCTCACACGCTGGAACCCGCTGAATTTTTCCCGCCCCTACCCCAAAGCGTCAACCGGAAAACACGTGCTGGTGGCTGGTCTTGGTCCGGCCGGATATACGCTGGCCCACCATCTCCTCAATGATGGCCATCGTGTGTTTGCTATCGACGGGCTGAAGATTGAACCGCTGCCAGACGCTTTACTGCATGAGCCGGTGCGCGATGTCGCCAGCTTATACGAACAGCTGGGCGGCCGTATCATGGCCGGGTTTGGAGGTGTGGCCGAATACGGCATTACGGTGCGCTGGGATAAAAACTTTCTCAAGCTTATCCGCCTGTTGCTGGAGCGGCGCACGCAGTTTGCCTATGCCGGGGGTGTGCGCATGGGTGGCACCCTCACGCTTGATAGCGCCTTTGAGGCTGGCTTTGACCATGTGGCCTTGTGCATGGGGGCAGGCCGTCCGACCGTGATTGATATGCCGAATAATCTGGCACGCGGAGTGCGGCAGGCAAGTGACTTTCTTATGGCCCTCCAGCTCACGGGGGCGGCTAAGGCCGACAGCCTTGCCAATCTGCAAATCCGCCTGCCTGTGGTCGTGATCGGAGGCGGCTTGACCGCGATTGATACTGCGACCGAGGCGCTCGCCTATTACCCGGCGCAGGTGGAAAAATTCCTGCAGCGTTACGAAGCTGTGGGAGGGCTAGAGAAGCTTAGCGAGGAAGAACGCGCGATCGCCGCTGAGTTTATTGCCCATGCCAAGGCTCTACGCACAGCCAAAACACCACAAGACAAACGTGTACTGTTGGAGCACTGGGGCGGTAGCACCATTGCCTATCGGCGCGGCCTTACCGAGGCGCCGAGCTACACCTTGAACCACGAGGAGGTTGAGCTTGCCCTGCAAGAAGGCATCCGCATTCTGGACAACGCCACACCGAAAGCCGTGGAGATTGATGCGTATGGTCATGTCGCAGGCCTGCGCATCGCCCACCCATCAGGCGAGCGTGTTCTGCCCGCGCGGAGTCTGCTGGTTGCTGCGGGCACCCAGCCCAACACCGTGCTGGCACGCGAAACAGACGGACTACTGCTGGATGGCAAGTATTTTCAGGCCATTGATACCGATGGCCTACCTGTAACACCCGAGAAGGTGAGTAAACCTGGTACACCCCATGTCCTGATGCATAAACACAGCAACGGTAGGTTTGTCAGCTTTTTTGGTGACCTGCACCCCAGCTTCGCCGGAAATGTAGTAAAGGCCATGGGCAGTGCCAAGCAGGGCTACCCGGTTGTGAGTGCTGTATTAGCGTCGTCCACTGCGTCTACTACAACAAACCTACTCCCGCTCTTGAAGGCTGAGCTTACGGCACAAGTGGTGCGGGTCGAGCGGCTGACTGATAACATCGTCGAGGTTGTTATCAAGGCCCCACGCGCAGCACAGCAGTTTGAACCGGGGCAGTTTTATCGTCTGCAGAATTATGAGACACTGGCCCCCGTCAAGAATAGTACCCGTCTGGCCATGGAGGGTGTGGCGCTTACCGGGGCGTGGGTTGATAAAGCCCAAGGTCTTGTTGGCGCAATTGTACTCGAGATGGGCGGATCCTCTAACCTAGTTGCGCAGCTTAAGCCCGACGAGCCAGTTGTGCTGATGGGCCCAACGGGCATGCCGACTGAAATCCCTGAAAACGAGAATGTTTTACTGATCGGCGGGGGACTGGGCAATGCCGTGCTGTTTTCGATCGGTGCCGCCTGCCGCGCCAAGGGCAATAAGGTACTGTATTTTGCCGGTTACAAGAAATTAGCCGACCGCTACAAGGTGGCCGAGATTGAGGCTGCCGCCGACCGCATCATCTGGTGCTGTGATGAAGCGCCCGGTTTTATCCCCACCCGAGCGCAGGATGCCAGCTTTACCGGTAACATGCTGCAAGCGTTGCTTGCTCATGCTGACGAGCTGCAAAACATCGACCGCATCATCTGTATTGGTTCGGATCGGCTGATGGCGGCCGTGGCACACGCCCGTACAACGTCGCTCGCCAGCGTACTCAAGCCGGGACACCTCGCTTTTGGCTCTATCAACTCGCCGATGCAGTGCATGATGAAGGAAATCTGCGCCCAATGCCTGCAGCGGCAGGTCGACCCGGTCACGGGCGAGGAGAGCATCGTCTTCAGCTGCTTTAATCAGGATCAGGAGCTGGCTCGCGTAGACTGGACCTGCCTGCATGAGCGACTGGGCCAAAACAGTGTGCAGGAAAAGCTTACGGCGAAATGGCTGGCCGGGGTGTTGAGCGCTTAGCCTCTGGCTCGGGTGATATTTCGGCCGAAGGCTCTGCGTTTACTGCAGTTTCTGCCTTAAGCTGGGCGCGGGCTTTGGCCAAATAATCGGCTTCAAGCGCGACGGAACAACTCTGCGCGCGCTCAGCCTCTTGCGCTTGCCACTGTGCTGTATTGAGCGGATTGTTGGCGGAGAGCTGCTGTCGGGCCGTCTCGGCCAGCGTATCGCGCTGCTCGAGTTGCCGGATCAACCGCTGCACAACCGGGGGGTGCGTTGGCAAATCCGGCATACTCTGGCTTAGATCGCTCTCCCGCACAAATTGAGCTAATCCGGCAGGCTGCAGCCGTGCGGCCATGGTCGGCTGATCGAGCACATTACCCTCAAAGTCCTGTGAAAGCCGATTGCGAAACTGGTCAAGTTGCATCGCCTCATGCACGGTCAAAGCCTGCTCGGGGACCAGTTTGACCACCTGCTTCATCAGATCCGCCGGGGTCATCTGTGCCAAGTGCTGCAAATTTTCCTGTGCCCAGTCTAGCGCCGTCCGGATCATGCCACTGGTCTGGTGATCTAGGCTCATATACGGATGCGAGCGGGTTGCTTCCCAGAGCTGGGCGAACGCCTGTCCCTCTGGTCCGAGGCCTTTGACCATCATGAGGGTCGCAAAGCCATCGCCAATAATTTCACGCACCTGCGGCTCGTAAAATTTGCCAAAGCGTGCCCCCGTCTCACTCAGGGCTTCGGTCGTGCGGCCGTTTTTGTCGATCGCATGAGCCAGTTCATGATAGCCGATATACAATCGGGTCAGTTGTTGCAGCCGGGCGGCATCCGGCGTCTGCTCCGCACAATGCAAAGATCTGAGTGAGGCTCCGGTGCGTGTGCAGCTCGTACAGCCGTCACCGTTTAGTGTCAGTGTATCAAATTCCTTTATTCCCTGATCGATAAACGCGGTCACAGGCATATAGGCTCCAAACGTATCAGCCGTCGGCATTATGCTTTGCACCCGTTTAAGACCTGGCGTAATGGTCATAGTCACCAGCTGATTAAAGTCACGGGTCAGGGAGGTTCGGCTTTCCTGCGGGTATTCACGCAATAGGGCCGATAGCTCCGGCGACTGTTCGGCAAGGCGATCAATCAGTTGCCCGATTTTTTTTTGAGTGCTCTCCGGTGTATCCATCACGGAGGGGTTGAAGGTGACTGACTGCCCCTCAACCTCTCGCGTTATAGGGGGTTCACCGCGTTGCCGCTGGATATGGGTATAATCATACATCAGCACATTCAGATGAGGCCAATTAGCCTTCTGGATCTCTCTCAGATGCACGAATACATCCTCCAGCGAACCGCGCAGGGCGCGCTCGATCGGCGGTAATCCATCCAGAGAGTGCTCAGCCATGACTCCAGAATAAGGCCAGGCAGCTGAATCAGCGCTTAATTGTTATGGTTAACCCGAGTTAACTCGGGCGGGTCGGGCGCGGTACTACTGCGGTAACTGCGGTATAGCGGGTGCTCAACACACCGCGCGCATCTGGCTCGCGATAGGCCAACAAAGCGGCAATAACGGCATCGGTGCCGCGCATCTTGATAAAACCACTGGCAAAACGGTAACTGACCGGGCAACCGCGCAACTTGGGAATAATCTTGTCACTGTGCAGGACTGTAATGTTATTCCCGCGCTGCAAAGTAAGGTTGAAACCGACCAGACTGCCGCGCGCCACCTTGACCCCGACCGGGCAGCCGGGCGCCGCCAGATCCCCCTTCAAGCCAAGCCGCACAACCGCTTTCTCACCCCACGGCAAGTCCAGCCACATCTGATCGCGCTCTTTGGGAACAAAAGTCACCCCGGCGATGGCGCGACCAAGCCCCAACCGGCGCAGCAGCTGCGCCGACTGAGACTCGAGCGAACGGCGAACGTCGGACAGCGTCGGCAGATTTTTGGAGCTGACGACACGAATAGGCGTACCCTTTACTGCAGCCTTGCGGTTCACATCCTGCACAAACAGATCGGCAAAGGAGTCGCCGCGCTCGTTGACCAGACCCGATTGGCGATACGCAAAAAAACGACCATCCGGCGAAAAGCCGAGCACATCCAGACGCGGGCGCTCAACCGCCGCCCACGCCGCACCAGCCAAGCTGACCAGCAGCATAAGAAAAACCAAAAGGGACACGCGACGAATCATTGCGGCAGTCTAGCGGCGTAGCCTTAAAAAGCAATCAGCTGTCCGAAACGGCAGGGGAAACATTTGGTTTCAAAATATTTTCGAGGGATTCTGGACCCGTTACAACCAAGTGACGAGAGAAATAGCGTAGCCGGGCATAAGTGGTAAACGGCCGGGTCAGGTTAACAAAAAACATATTCAGAAGCAGGGTAGCAGAATCCAGCCCGGCTAGGCCCAGCCATGAGCCGTCAAACCGCAACCGGCTGCCCCCCAGCCTCAAGCCATCGGCCAGCGACCGCCAGTAGGCCAGCTCATACGCGGTCAAGCAGAGCCTTTGCCAAAGCAAGCCAGATGGAATAAGCCAGAACGACAAGATCAGGGCATGCATGAACGTACCAAGCTCGGCGGCGGTCTGGCTATCCATGGCCCCACCCAACGTGGGATTAGTAAACAGGGCCGGATTAACCGCGCGGGCCATATCCGGATTAGCCGGACCGCCCTGCAGGAGGCTCAGGACCGGCTGCACACCGTCGTGCCAGCCATACCAGCTAATCAGCCCCCAGCCCAGCAGCACCAAGACCCAACCGATATAGTAGGGCCGCACCAGCGACCGCGCACTCAGCTGACAGGTAATGGCATGGCGCCCCAGATGCAGTCCACAATAATATAGCCGTGTCAGGCTGATCCGCTGCCAGACACCCAGTGCGCCAACCGTCAGCACATTGAGCAGAGACAATCCAAACGCGCGCCGCGCCACCGGCCCGGCGGCACCCGACAGCGAAAAGGGATACCCCTGCCAACTGATCTGGGAGATGGCATACTGATGGTTGCGATACGCCAAGTACTTGCTGTAGTAGATCAATACCAGAAGCTGCACGAGACCAATGCCCACCGCCACCGGCCATGCAACATAAAACTGGATTATCCCCGGCCCCAGTAACAGGAACAGCGCCGCCAGCGCGGGATAAAACGTAACACGGCCTAGGTCCCGGGCTGTTCCGTCATACCTGAGTGGATCGCGACCAATATAAATCTGGCGATAGAGAGCACGGCGCAGGCGCGTGAGGCCGTACGGCTTGTACAGTCCGAGTGTGAGCAGGTTCAGGAACGCAATGCCGAAGGCCTGACCAACAAAGCTGTGCCAGGGGGCGGTAAACTGGATGAGCAGGACGCGCGCGTTGGGCGATCGGAGCATGGACCAACCATAGCGGGAATTGCCCCGGCCCGTCAGGCCTGATTTGTACACCAGTCCTCAAACCGCTGCAGGAGTGCGCTCGCTGTAGTACCCTGTGCCCGTAACTCCCGCAGCGCAGGGGCGCTGTCGCGCTTGGCCAAACGCTTGCCGCTGGCATCGCACAGGAGCGGATGGTGATGATAGGCCGGCACCGGTAGCTGTAATAACGCCTGTAGCAGACGGTGAATATCCGTTACGGCAAACAGATCGTCACCACGTGTCACCAGTGTTACCCCTTGCGCGGCATCATCGTGCACAACGCACAAATGATAAGAGGCCGGCATAAAAGCCGCCTCTCCACGCACGCCGCGCAACGTACGCGCCAAGACTATATCCCCATGCCTCTGGGGCTGGGCTACCTGCCAGCCTTTGCGCGCGTCATGCCAGCGCAACTCGTGGCTGATGTGCACGCACGCCTTGGCCACATCAAGACGTAACGCATAAGCGTCCCCGGCGTCCATTCGCGCGGTGACTACTGCGGGGTCAAGCCCGCGGCATAGACCGGGATAAAGCGGGCCATGATCGCCCTGAGGAGCACCAGCGGCGCGCGCAATATCGCTACGAGTACAAAAACAGGGATAGAGCAACCCACGCGCAGAAAGCTGATCCAGCGCCCTTTGATAGTCCGGTAAATGTTCACTCTGGCAGCGTACAGGCGGCTCCCAGTTTAGCCCCAGCCAGCCCAGATCTTCATAGATGGCCGTGATGTAGTCAGGTTTGCAACGTTGCGGGTCGATATCCTCAATCCGCAGCAGGAAACGCGTGCCCAAGCGAGCCGCCAACAGCGCGGAAAAGGCATGCCCCTCATGCAGATAGCCTGTCGGACTGGGGGCAAAGCGGGTCGTAATCGTCATTAACCAACAATAGCAGGCCCAGCCAGTGCGTTAACCCTGAATCCATTTGCGCTCGCACCAGCGATATGGATAAACTGCCTTACATTTCAGACCGGAGTTTTCATGTCCGCCCGCCACGCCCTTGCCGCTCTTGCCACCGCTGTCACATTGCCCGCACTCGCACAGCCGACGACGGCCAGTGAAACCATCACGGTAACAGGCACGCGTGAGCTACCCCTGATTTCCATCTGCACCCCCGGCGAAATTCGGACCCTGCCCGAGGACAACACAGCCTTGCTCGGCAGGCATCTGGGGCTGCGCGCCTGTTTTGATCGGGAGAGTTTTGGCACGATTTTCCCCGACTATCCCAGCCGGGATAAATATCTCAAGCAATTGCTCCTCGCACGCGGAGAGCTGGCTGATCTGGAAACCAGAGGGCAAGCACCACAGGCGCAGGAACTCGCCAAACTGCCGAATTTTTTTGTCGCTCGCCGTGCTGATGGCCTGTATGGCTTTGTCTGGGACGTCAAAGTCAATGGCGAGCCAAAGACAGTTACCGGCTTACTGGGCGCCCATCTCGCGCCTACGCTGCAGTAAAGCATTTACAGCGCCCCACGGCTCGACTAACTAGGGACATGACTCACTCCGACCTCTGGCAAGGCGCACGCCGCCACCTGCCCTCGGCCCCGGCTTCCAGCGCCGTTCTCCTGTTACACGGACTTGGCTCCAACGCGGATGACCTGATCGAACTTGCACCCCTGCTGGCCCCGGCCCTGCCGGAAACCGCCTTTCTGTCACCGAATGCCCCGTTCCCTTGCGATATGGCCCCATTTGGCCGCCAATGGTTCTCGCTGCAAAACTGGACCCCGGCTAATCTGTGGCAGGGTGTCTGTGCGGCAGCCCCGGCGCTTGAACAGATGATTGCCGATGTGCGGTCCGAATTTGCACTCCCGATGGCTCGGCTCGCCCTGTTGGGTTTCTCGCAAGGCTGTATGATGAGTCTGCATGTGGCCCCACGCCTGCCCGAGGCTTTGGGCGCGGTAGTGGGGCTGTCGGGAGCCTTGGTAGGGCCTGAGCATGTCGCTGCGGAAACCCGCAGTCGGCCACCTGTCCTGCTGGCACACGGGCAAATCGACCCGGTAGTCCCCTATGGCGCGCTGCCGCTTGCGCAAGCAACGCTTGAGGCGGCCGGATTTGCAGTGGAAACCGTCACCCGCCCGCTGATGGCGCATAACATTGACGACGAGGTCCTAGCCGCGACGGCTGATTTTTTACGCCGTCACCTGAGTTAAGCTGGCATTTTTGAGCGAACATAGATACTGTGCGGCCATCGTATAAACCATCAGAATTTCTTGGGCCCAATGAGTCAGGACAATCAGAAACAAAATGGAGTCCCCGCCACGGTTGCGGCCGTGCTGGCACGGGAACAGCCCTTTTCTTTTCGCGCCCGGCTGCCCAAGGGTGAGGTTAAAAAGGCGATCATTCTGCTGCACGGCATGACTCACAACGCCAAGGCCATGTTGCTCAAGGCCCGGAGTGATCTGGCCACTCTCGAGCCGGACGCTGCGCTTTATGCCCTGAATGCCCCCTTCACCGCCGACCCGGAACAGCACCGGATAGCCAATCACCCCCGCCATAGCCAGCAGGTACGCGTGTGGTTTGAAATGCCGAGCAGTCGGTTTAACACCCGGGGCGAAGTGGTCCCGCAAATGCGCGTCTCTATCGCGCATGTCCGCCGCCTGATCGATCATGTCAAAGCCAGCCATGGGCTTGAGGAAGATCAGATTTATCTGCTAGCCTTCTCACAGGGCTGCGCGCCAGCCCTCCAAGGGGTGCTGGACTATGAGCGCGAGCACAAGCGTGGGTTTGGCGGACTGGCGCTGCTGTGCGGATTTGCATGGGATCCAGCGGTTTATGAGAGCGCTGAGAGCCGCACCAACCGTTTTCCCTTACAGACCAGAACCTTCTTTGCGATGGTCCGGCAGGATGATGTGGTGGGAAATCTGCTGCCCCTGCGCACCGCCAATTTCATGAAGTCACAGGGCATGCCAGTCACGCTTCACACCTCGCCTGCCCATCTGGTCAGTCATAATGGCATCCGTTACCGTCGCCCCTCTTATCTGCGCTTTGACCGGGCACAGATGACGGTGGATGGTGAGGGTGTAAAACCACTCGGCCCCAGTGATATCTGGCGCGGGAAGGCCATCATACGCTTTACCAAAGCCGATGACGGCTATGGAAATGAGTCACTCAGTCGGCCCGACGTCGAGCAGTCGTTCCGGCCCACCGCTCATTTTGTCAATTCCAGCATCCGCACAGCGCTTGAGTTGTGGCATGCGCATGGGCTGGTTGATCCGCAATTCGGAGCTCAGCCGATTGATATGGTGCGCTTCCCGCGCGTCACCCAGAAAATGATCGAGTATGGCTGGGCCGCCGCACCGATCCGGCTGGAGGCCGATCAGGCCCAGCCGTTGCCAGCATGGCATAGTCGCTACGAGCACAGCGCCACTCTGCGCCAGCGCTTTACGCACCTCTGCACAGCCGGGCTCGGGATTGCTTTTGCCTGTCTAGCGGCCCCGTTTCAGCGCTGGCTGTATCATCATCCTTCAGCTTTTGACCGTGTTATTCCACCCCTGCTCTTTAGCGTTAAGCCGCAGGCCCCAGCCCGAATTCGCGTCCGCCCACCCCGCGACCGCCTCAAGGAAGCGCGTAATCTATTGAAAAATATATGATTTCTATCTTGGCGCTTTATTAACCAATCTCGGCTGTAATGGATTTAGAGGTAGGATAAGCTGCTGCGGCAGCGAGGAGCAGACCAAGTGACCACCCCGGAGAATTGTCCGGCCCTGGTTTTAAACGCGGATTACCGCCCTCTGAGTTATCTGCCACTTTCACTCTGGAGCTGGCAGGACACCATCAAGGCGGTGTTCCTTGACCGCGTCAACATCCTCTCCGAATACGACACCGAGGTGCACTCGCCGGGCTTTCGCATGAAGCTGCCTAGCGTGATTGCCTTGAAGGATTATGTCGCGGTTGAGCGACGTCCGGCTTTTACGCGCTTCAACGTCTTTTTGCGTGATAAATTCAGCTGTCAGTATTGCGGTGAGGAGCACCACTCGCATCACCTGACCTTCGATCATGTGGTTCCACGCAGCAAGGGTGGTAAAACCGAGTGGGAAAACGTTGTAGCAGCCTGCTCGGACTGCAACGTGAGCAAGGGCAATAAATACCTGCATCAGTGCGGCATGCGCCTCTTGCGCGATCCCTATATTCCCTCCGCATGGGAATTGCAGGAGAACGGCCGCTTCTTCCCGCCCAACTATCTGCATGACAGTTGGCGCGACTATCTCTACTGGGATAGCGAGTTGGAAAGCTGAGCGAGCCGGATCAGATCGGCATCGGTACCGATAAAGCGCAGCGAATCCCCTTTATCTTTTTCTTGTAAGCCAAGTTTGCGATACGCTGCCACCGCACCGGCGTTGCCTTTACGCGCCGAAATCCTGAATTCCTGACAGTGGCGGCGCACACCTTCAGCGGCCATCGCCGCGATCAGACGCCGCCCGATCCCCTGTCCGCGCTGGGCGTCCTCCACCCAGAGCATATCCACATCCAGCTCGCGCAAGGCCCGGGCAAAATCGGTAATCAAACGGGCCTTGGCAAAACCAACAACATGCCCAGCATACTCCGCAATCCAGAAAAAATCAGCCGCCTCCGGGGAAAAGGCGTGCGCCCGCAAAAAGTCCTGCGTCACCGCAGGGAAATCGCCATGGTACCGCGCCAAGGCCCAGATCATCGTGCGAAGAACGGGCGCATCCTCAAGACAAGCCGGGCGCAACTGGACACTCATGCGCCAAGGGCCTTACGCAAAAACCCATCGACAGCCTGTAGCCGCTGGCGGGCGGTTGGTGCATCAATCCCGCTGCGGAGCATGAGAATGGCGGTTTTCACTTGCCCCTCAGCAGCCTGCAGGGCTGTCTGGGCCATGGGTTCGTCGGCGCCACTGGCCAACTGTACCAAGGCTAACGCCCGGCGGCGGAGCTTATCGTTTGTCGCCCGCAGATCGACCATCAAATTCCCATAAACCTTGCCAAGCTGAACCATACAGCTGCTGGAGAACGTATTAAGGGCGACTTTCTGCGCTGTTCCAGCCTTGAGGCGTGTACTGCCCGAGATCAGCTCCGGCCCCGTCAGTAGCTCAACAGCAATATCAGCATGGCCAACAAGTGGCGCACCACTATTATTGGTCAGAGCGATGGTGAGCGCCCCGGCCGCCCGGGCGACCTGCGCGGCTGAGATAACATAGGGAGCACGGCCGGAAGCGCTGATGAGAATGACCACATCCTGCGCGGTGAGCGCGAGCGCCGAGAGGTCATAAACAGCCTGCTCGGCATTATCCTCCGCTCCTTCAATCGCGGCCGTGAGGGCCGCCGGTCCACCCGCCAATACCCCTAGGGCCCGCTCGGGTGGCCAGGAAAATGTCGGCATCAGCTCGGCCGCATCAAGGGCCCCGAGGCGACCACTGGTTCCGGCACCAATATAAATCAGCCTCCCCCCGCGCTGAAGACGGGGCACCGCCGCCGCCACCGCCCGCGTCAAGGCCGGGATGGCCGCCTGTACGGCATCGAGTGCATTTTTCTGATCGCTCAGAAACGCCTCTACCAACCGCTCAGACGAGTAGGTATCCAGCTCAGGATGTAGTGCACTCGGGCTTTCCGTGGCCGGGATGGTCATGACCGCTTGGTCCAGTTCAGAACAGACGCATAGGCCGCCACCAGCGCCAGCCCGAGCGAAAGCAGCCCATTCCAAGCCGCCATGGAGAGGCCAAGAAACACCCAAGCCGGCTCATCACACGGAACAATAATGCTATTACTGAAAATAAATGCGCGCGCCTCCTCCAGCGTCCGGGTATCCACCGTTGGTAGAGAGCAGGTCGTAAGCCCAGCCCACCAGTGATACTCCACCCCGACATGAAAGAAGGCGATACCGCTGCCCACCAGCGCCGTCAGGGCAATCAGGATCAACACCCAGCACCGTGCGCGCGCAGCCGGAAGGAAGGCAGCGAGCAACCCCAGCGCAATGATCAGCATGTGCGGCTTACGCTGCCAGTAGCACAATTCACAGGGTAACAGCTTGATAACAAATTGGAAAAAATAGGCCGCCGCGAGAGATGCGGCGCTAACCAGTGCCAGCAATAGCGCCGCCCGCCGACTATTACCCAAAAGCATGGCTGCAAAGTTAATTATTTTATTCATACCGCTAAATTCGCCTGAATTTGCCGCCCGTCAAGCTCTGAAAAGCTAAGGGGAATGTTTCAGAAAATCATTGCCTTACCTGACGCGGGCGCTATAAACAGCCTCGTGCCCCAGTGGCGAAATTGGTAGACGCGGCAGACTCAAAATCTGTTGGTAGTGATATCGTGCTGGTTCGAGTCCGGCCTGGGGCACCACTCAATATCTTGACTGCGACCTTTTAGGATTTGCCTTCCGCCCATGCTCTCAGATAAACTGTTCGTTGATAGTCCAAACAATAATGAGCCGGGCATGGGGTCTCTTAGTCGTCTTAATATCCTGATCGTTGATGACAGCGCGCATATCCGCCGCCTGCTGCTGAGTATGCTCACCCCCATGGGCGCACAGAACATTTTTGAAGCCCGTACGCTGGCGCAAGCCCGCACTGTCCTTAATACCAAAACACTTGATCTGGCCATCATTGACTGGATGCTGGATGATCCGGCAGGGGATGGCATGGCACTGGTTACTGAAATCCGCCAGTCACCACTCGAGACCGTCACCTATCTACCGATTATCATGATGACCGGGCATACCGAGCGGGAAAACATCGAGCTGGCTCGGGACATGGGTGTGACCGAATTTCTGGCCAAACCCTTCACCGCAAAAAACCTTCATGCCCGCCTCAATATGCTGATCGAGAGTCCTCGCCCGTTTGTAAAATCCCGCAGCTATTTCGGCCCGGACCGCCGCCGCCGGGAGCACAGCCCAATTGAGGGGCTGGAACGCCGCAACACCTCACCTCGCCGGATTCGTAGCACATGAGTATAGCTCCCGCCCCGCAGCCAGATCCGGCTACTCCACTCCTGATTGAGCGCCCTAATAAGTTGCGTGAGCGCGTCGGTGGTCCGCTGGACAACACACTGGCTGAAAAAGCAGAGGCCGCAGTGCAGTCGCTCGCCAAAGACTTTCCACAGTGGATTGAAGAAACTGTCACCCGGTTGCAGCAGGCGCACACAGCGCTTGGCGGCACGCCGATAACAAACGCCAACAAGGCTAACCTCTACACCGCCGCGCTGGAAGCCAAGAGCTTGGGCGAGACCTATGGTTACCCGCTGATCTCGCGTTTTGCCAACTCACTATGCCGACTGTTGGTGCGCCTACCCGCACAGGCTACGGCCCCTCACGCGCTGGTCGAGGCCCATGTTGATGCGATCCGCGCTGTCTTACGCCTACCACAAACATCCACTCAAGACCCTGTCGCCACACATCTGCTGGGCGAAATGGAAGAGCAGGTTCGCCGTTTCCTTGAGCTGACCTGACTCCTACTGCGAAATACGCAGGCGGGACAGATCAATCGCAATTGCCTGGAATGCCGCGGTCAAACTGGTGCTGTCCACTGCATCAAAAAAGCGTGAGCTATCCCCCACGCAGTTCTGGAACAAGGTCCGGGTGGCTGAAGCCCCCACCGGCAAGTCGAACATGACGGCGTAGATCAGCGTGCCGGTCGCGCGGATATTACTACAGATCGTCGAGACTTTGCTGTTGAGTGTTGAAACCGCGGTTGAACTGTCAATGGTCCCCAAGCGACCATCAGCCAGATACCCATAGGGCGTTGCCGAGCCGCGGCAGAACGAGCCGCTGCAGGACTGGAAGACATTCTCACCATCGGTCAGAATGATGACTGCCTTGTAGTTATCGGGCTGATTATAGTCATAAGGGCGGTCAGCCGGAACGCCAGCCCACAGCCCGCGCCAGCGAGGGCTGATAGACCGCCAGCCCCACACCAGCCCCATCGGAGTCATGGTGCCACCATAGCCGGTTGAGGGCGAGAGAACATCGACCGTGGCTTTGGCGGTCAGGCGATTATCGGTCATCGGTACAATCGGCGTGCCACAGCCCGAATTGTAGCCATAGCCATACTGCGTATTATAATAGGCATCCTGTGCGGTGAGACGTCCCTGATAGCGCCATTGAATTCCGCCGACAGTGGTTGTTCCGCTGACGTGCGTTGGAGGCGTCGAACCACTGGTGGTCCCGGTTGTCCGCGGGTCGTAATAAAAGTACCACGGATTGGAGCGCATATTGCTGGTGCCCGTCGTACCGATGCTTTGTCCACTGGCCCACTGCCGCCCCCAGTTGGACACCAACTGCCAGCTCACGTTACCATCAGAGGTGGTGCCGGAGGTATGAACCGGAGCCAAGTTACCGGTCGTCGCGGGTGTCCCATTGGTTGAGATGTAAATGTTATGGCCAATTCCGGTAAAGGATGTGGTGCGATAGCGCCAGCTGATGCCCCCCGAGGTGGTCGTGCCACTGGTATGTGTCGGGCCGGATGTTCCGCTACTTGTCCCTGAGGACTGCGCGGAATAAATACGACCACCATTTGTCCGGCAATCCCCGGTGGCAATGCTCTGCCCACTCGCCCACGTCGGACAGGTCGGGCCAAAGCGACACGCCCCCGGCGCGACCGACACGCCGCTCTGCCACACCTCGCAATCGACCGTAGCTACCCCCGTCCCACCGTAGACTGGGCGACGGCACTGCCAGCTCACTGTGCCATCGGACACGGTTGCGGCACTCTGGCAGGACTCGACCGCACCGGCATAGTTAGGCGCGGTCGTACCCGCGATGCCGCTTCCCGTTGCCGTAAAGATATAGCCGTTACTACGGCGGCAGGTTCCCGCGATTATACCCCGCTCACCCGCACTCCAGCTCGGGCAATTAGGGCCAAAATAAGAGTCGGCATAGGGCTGGAACCGCTGTGTTGTTGGCGGCTCATCGGTCGTGTCATAAACGACTTGCCCCGCATCATTGAGCCGCTCGAACATGCATCCCCGCCAACCCGTACTGGTTGGATAGGGGCCTGCATTCCAAGGCACCGCCGCTTCGCTGCCGGTAGCGAGCCAGGAGCTGTAGACGTTGCCCACATTCACATTCTGAACGAAGGGCACCACACTGAGAAAGACATGGTCATCGGTATCTTGATAGTTATAGAGGATATTCATTAGCAGGTTAGCGGCGCTGATGGCGGAGGTCATCTTGTGATCGCCCGCATCATCATTGGAGTTCATCGATCCGGTGGTATCAATTACCAGCGCCACCTCCAAGGTGGTATCGTTACGCACGATCTGGGCGCTAGCGCCAACATTGACCGCTCCCACCCCTAGGAACTTGACGAACAGCGGATTGACAGTAGCGGTGGCGCTCAGGGTCAGAGTTCCGGCTGAGGGATCGGTCGTGATGGCGAGCGCCGAGGCCACGGCACCGTAGGGCAATTGATTCCAGTTCTGATTGAAATAGTTCTGAATAATCTGATCACGATTGGACAGAGAGTAGTTGCGACCACCAGCCAAGGCGGCGGCATCCAGCGCAACCTGTAGCTGCCGCTTGACGGCGTAAGCACGGGCCGTATCAACCGTGAGACCGACCAACCCGATCAAGGGTACCAGCAACAAGCCAAACAGGATCAGCATGTTGCCCCGTTGGTCGGACTGTACCGAGCGCAAAAACTGCAGCATGAGCTATCTCCCGCTTACTAGAATAGTTACTTGAACCTAAAAGTCGGTTGAGGGGAAGACCCCAACTCTTTAGGTTAACTTCATCTTTCGCTCATCATGACTTTTCGGCAAATGCCGCCTATGTGCGGGGCGCTCGTCCGCCGGGTTTGCCACGCGTCCGCGGGCCGGAATCTGGCCCGCCGGGGCGCACCGGACGCTCGGCAAATTTGCCCAGACTAATCATGCGATCATAGAGGGTAACCACCCCGGCCATCCCCACGTTAATACAGAATTTGGTGGGAATGCGGACGATATGAGCGCATTTGGCGATCAGTTCTGGCGACAGACTGCCCATTTCCGGGCCAAAAATATAGGCCGCGCGCAGCGGATGCCGGAAGCTGGGCAACTCGATAGAGTCTTCGGTCAATTCCACCCCCACCAAGGTGCAATCCTTGGGCAGTTGCATCGCCGCGACCGAAGGGTAAACATAAAGTGGAATATGGCCACCCGCGTTGGAGGTATCGGACACGTTGATCGCATGCACATCGGTCTGCGGGTCGATGAAAAAGACAAAACTGGCGCCAAAAGCATGGGCCGAGCGAATGAGATTGCCAACGTTGCCGGGCTTGCTGATGCCCTCAACGCCAACGCCAAAATAGCCCCGCATGGTGTCTGTCATGATGCCCCCTACTTGCCTGAAATCCGAACAAAGGGCAAGTTCGCCTTATGCCTATTTCTGCCCTTAAAGAACAGTATGAAGCCTACCCCTATCCCAGCCGTGATCCGGCCGAGGAGGCCAAGCGGCTGGTGACAGGCACCCCCAGTTCGTTGGAGGAAGTGGAGCATTACCTGTTTGCCGGTCAACTGCCCAAGCGCACGCTGCGCCTGCTCAGCGCCGGTGGTGGCACGGGCGATGCCATCATCCAGATGGCGCAAGAGGCTAAGGACAAAGGACTGGAGGTGGAGCTGACCCATCTTGATCTCTCCAGCGCTTCGCAAACTATCGCCAAGGCGCGGGCGCAGGCGCGTGGGCTGACGATCAACTTTGTGCAGGATTCTCTGCTCAATGCCCCCAACTATGGCTTGTTTGATTACATCGATTGTTGCGGCGTGCTGCATCATCTTGATGTGCCGGAAGACGGGCTGAAGGCATTGGAGCAAGCGCTTGCTCCGGATGGTGGCATGGGCATCATGGTCTATGCCCCACTCGGGCGCACGGGCGTCTATACACTGCAAGCTGCGCTGCGCCGCTTAATTCCTGCTGATACCGCCCCAGCCGAGAAAGTGAAAATCGCCAGGAAACTGCTGGCCGAGCTACCTGCTACCAACTGGTTCAAGCGCAACCCCTTCATGAACGATCATAATGTGAGCGACGCCGGGCTTTATGACCTGCTTCTACACAGTCAAGATCGCGCTTATGATGTGCCGCAGTTTGTCGCGTTCATGGCCAGCGCGGGCCTTGAGGTGGTGGAGTTTGTGGAGCCGATCAAATATGACCCCGCCACCTGGATCAAGCATCCGGACCTGCTGAGCCGCCTGCCTGCTGATCGCTTGGCGCGCTATGCGCTAGCTGAGGAGCTGAGCGGCAGCTTCTTCAAACACATCGCCTATGTGACCCGCTCAGGGCGTGGCACCACCATAGCCGCACTTACACCTGAGAGCGTGCCTTACTTCCATTATTTTGATGGTACCGCGATTGGCAAGAAGCTGACACCGGGCCAGAATTTAACCGGACAACTAGCGGGACTGAACGTCAACTTCGCTCTGCCGCGCCGCGCGGGCGCTATTTTGCAGCGCGTAGATGGCTCGCGCAGCTGGCGCGCTATTCATGCCGACCTGAGCACCAGCCTTGGCCGCGACGCCCCCGCTTGGGAAACCTTCTGGGACGAGGATGTGGCCGACCTATATGCCAAACTGAATGGCATAAATGTGCTGCTGCTGAAAAAACCAACAATTTAAAATGCTGTATGCTGGACGGTGACACCCGCCTCACGCTATAAGGGCGAGCATGAGCACACCCGCCCCCCTGCCGCCCAGCCCCCTGCCGCCGGTCCCACGCACGGCTGACGCTTTCAGCTTCTGGAGCACAGATAAAATCCGCTTTGGCGATGTGGATGCCGTGGGCCATGCCAACTCACTGGCAATCGGTGGTATTTTTGAGGCCTCACGGGTGGAGCTGCTGCGCGATATCGGCATTTCGCAGACCGATGCAACCGTCAAATGCTCGCTTGCCAAGCTGACCTTTGAGTATCTGGATGAGCTCAACATGTTTGAGAGCGTGCGCGTGGGTGAGAGTGTGGCACGCATTGGCAATAGCTCGTTTATCCTGCATAGCGCCTTGTTTGTCCGACGAGAGGATACGGAATTGTGCGTAGCCACCTGCGAAGCTGTGTGCGTCCTGATTGATACAGCAAGCCGCCGTCCGACTGCCATTCCCGCTCTGCCACGTACCAAACTGGGGTCGTATGCGCGTCGGTGACATTCACGAGGCCGAACTGACCAAACTGGGGGCACAGGGCGATGGGCTGGGCACATTGCGCGGCCAACCACTCTATGTCCCGCTGGGCCTGCCGGGTGAGACGGTGAAGGTCAAACTGGCCCGTGCCATCGGCGATGGGTTTCAGGCCGACCTGCTTGAGGTAGTAACGCCAAGCTCACTACGCGTGCAGCCACCGTGCCCGCATTATAGCCACTGTGGCGGCTGTAGTTTGCAGCACCTTGAGGGAGCCGCCTATCTGGAGCACAAGCAGGCCGTAGTCAGCGGCGCCCTGCGCCAGCACCGACTGGGGAGCGAAGCCGTGCTGCCCATTCTTGGTCTGTCCGGCCCCACCCGGCGCCGTCTGACTCTGGCGGCGGTCGGCGGTAAAAACCGTACCATTCTGGGCTTTAACGCCCGCGCCAGCGCCACTGTGGTGGATGTGCAAAGCTGCCTGATCGCGCGGCCCGAGCTGGTGCGCGTACTGCCGCTCTTGCGTACTGCTTTGGCAGACTGGTTTGGGAAAGTCAGGACACTGGACCTGTCGCTGACCCTAGCCAGCAACGGTCTTGATCTGCTCCTCACGGGGCCAGAGCCGGATCTGGTGGCACGTGAAGCCATAGCAGCTCTGAGCAATCATTTCATCCGTATCAGCTGGCGCAAAAGCGAGCGCAGCGAGCCCGAGCCGATGCTCATGCACCAGCCGCCCACCATAACACTGGGCGGGATTCCCGTAGCTTATCCGGCGGGCACTTTCCTGCAACCCTCGCTTGAGGGAGAAGCGGAACTGACCCGTCAGGTCCAGCGGGCGCTGGAGGGCGTGAGTGGGCGTGTGGCGGACCTATTCTCCGGCCTTGGCACCTTCGCCCTGCCCCTGCTGAAAACCCATGACGTGGTGGCTTATGACAGCGATGGCGCAGCGATGACCGCTCTGGCCGCTACTCGCCAACCGCGCCTGACCACCGAGGCGCGTGATCTGTTTCGGGAACCGCTGAGCGCAAGAGAATTGACCGGACTGGCCGCGGTAGTGATCGACCCGCCCCGCGCGGGCGCGCAAGCCCAGTGCGCAACTCTGGCGCAGAGTGATATTCCAGTGATTGCCATGGTGTCGTGCAACCCCGGCACCTTCGCGCGCGATGCGCTAACGCTTATTAGCGGCGGCTATCGCCTCGACTGGGTGCAGCCGATCGATCAGTTCCTGTGGTCCAGTCATGTCGAGCTGGTGGCAAGGTTTAGCCGCTAATCCAGCTTCAAAACCTGAAACTTGAGATAGGCGCTTTCCGGCAAATGCGGGTGCACGGGATGATCCGGCCCTGCGCCGTGGCTATAGACAATTCGTCCCTGGCGGCCCGCTTCACTGATACCGCGGGCATTCTCCGCCGCCCACGCCGCGCTCTCGGCATGGTGGCTGCACGAGCCAAGCGCCAGCCAACCGCCCGGCACTACCACCGCCGCCGCCAACCGCGCTAGTTTGCGATAGCCCTTTAGCCCGGCAGCAACATCTTTTTTGCTCTTGATGAAAGCGGGAGGATCGACAATTACCACATCGAACTTCTCGCCGCGTAGCTTGGTGGCCTCCAGTTCGAGCAGCACATCCCCCTTCACAAAGCTGCACCGACTCTCAACTGTATTGGCCTGCGCCCCCAGACGTGCCAGCTCCAGCGCAGCCACTGACGCATCCACCAGCGTGACTGACGCAGCGCCCCGCACTGCCGCGAGCAGTCCAAAACCACCCGCATAACAAAAGCCATCAAACACTGTCTTGCCGCTGCACAGGGCCGCGATAAAGTTGCGGTTCTCGCGCTGGTCATAAAACCAGCCGGTCTTTTGGCCACCGGTCACATCTACACGATAGCGGGCCTCGTTCTCGATTATGGTGATGGGACCATCAACCTTGCCTACCGCCCATTCATTCTGGTCGGTCAAGCCTTCGAGCGCGACCGCAGCACCATGGCGCGTGAGGGCAACCGCCTTGGTACCTGTCACCGCCTGTAGCACCGGCAATACCTGTGGTAACAGCTTATCCATCCCCGCTGTATTGGCCTGCACGCTCAGCACGTCGCCATAGCGATCAACCACCAGACCGGGCAGTCCATCCGCCTCGGCATGGATCAGGCGATAATAAGGCTGATCGTAAAACGCGGTGCGCAGCGCCAGCGCGGCCTCGATCTTTTCGCGCAGCCAGGCCTCGCCCATATCATCCGTGCGCAAACGCCGGGCGCAAATGAGTGAGTGTGGATTGAACGTAGCAAGACCAAGGCTTTCACCACCCTCAAGCTGCAATTTCACCAGTGTACCGTGCTCTAGTGCCTTGGCGTTGGCATCCATCTGCACTTCGTTGGCATAGATCCACGGGTGACCGGCCAGCGCACGCTTCTCGCGCCCTTTAAGCACGATCACTTTGGGGTACTTGCTCACGTGCGCGACTGCTCCGCAATCGGTTTGGCATAGGCTGGAGCTTGCTCCCATGGAAAGTGGATCCAGGTGTCCTGCGAAACTTCCATGACATAGCTATCCACCAGCGACTTGCCGTCGGGTTTGGTGTAGATGGTGGCGTAGTGCGCCTTGGGCAGATATTTGCGGACCAAGGCCAGCGTGCGGCCGGTATCGACCAGATCATCAATCACCACGCAGCCCGCGCCATCGCCAGGCAGCATCTTCATCATCTTGGGTTCTTCAAGCATTTTCAGCTCGTCGTAATGCATCACGCAGACGGTATCGACCAGACGCACCCCCAGCTCACGCGCCACAATGGTGGCCGGGATCAACCCGCCGCGCGCCACACCAATCACTGCCTGCCACGGTCCTTTCTCCACCAGCCGCCATGCCAGCGCCTTGGCGTTGCGATGCAACTCTTCCCAACTGACGGGAAAATCGCGAGGGGTGGTCATGACGGGCTCCTGCAAAGCGTGATGGAAATTATCACGGTTATACCGATACTTACCGCTGTGCACCAGAGCGCTTTACCGGGTTTAAAGACTTTTGCGGCAGGATGGGGATATTAAAAATCAGATTTAACAAATACTTACCCGAGGGGATGCCGCATGGCCCGTATTGTGCTCGCCGAAGACGATAACTCGATGCGCAGCTTTCTGACCACCGCACTTGAGCGCGCCGGTCATCAGGTTTACGCCTGTGAAAACGGCGAGAAGGCCCTCGCCGCCGTCGGCACCAAAAATTACGATCTACTCCTCTCGGATATCGTGATGCCGGGGATGGACGGCATTACCCTCGCGCGCCATGCCGTGCAGGAAGCGCCAGACACCAAAATCATGTTCATCACCGGCTTTGCGGCGATTGCCATGACGCAATTGGGCGATCTCAAACACAAGGCCGAGGTCTACACCAAGCCCTTCCACCTGCGCGATCTGGTCCGGCAGGTTGAAACATTTCTGGCACAGGACAGCCTGCCCCCGAGCACATCGGCCCTGCCCTCGGCTTAACGCAGACCTGCCGTTTGCTCGAGAAACGGCAGCACCTGCGCGCGGTTGTGCGTATGCGTTTCAAGAATCTGGGAATAGAATTTATGTGCGCGGCGCTGCTGGAGTGCCGCCGCAAAACAAATCAAAGGTAATCCGAACAGCACAGAGGCCGGAGCGCGGGGGCCACCCACCGCGCTATTGGCAGCCGACAAAGTGCCGAAAACCAGCGCAGCTCCGGCGTAAACGCGGCCCAGTAGGTGCGCGCCCCACCGCGCGGTCGTCACATCACGCAGGACAAAATGGTCGAGATTGGGACGGCGCTGATACAGCCACAGCAGGCTTTGGGCTTCACCACGGCGATTAAACCACAGATGGGCCATGCCTGAACCCGCGGCTTATTTCCAGTCGCGGACTTTATCCCAGCGGCCCGAGGGAACCGGCATTACACTGTCATCCGGACCGGAGATCACGTGGCCCGCCAATGCTTCATCAAACTGCTTGGCGATCTGGTCCATCACGTCATCCACCAGTTGGGCCGTCATCCCGGCCAGCTGGCGCTCGCGTCCGGCCTTATCAAGCCCACCGACCGTAAGGGTGCGGGTGGACTCGGCGGCAAAACTGTAGGGGCGGCTGATCGGGCCCTCGGTCTGTCCAACCACGACAAGACGCCCATCGAACTGGGTGTCGGGTTTGCTATTAAAAGTGCGTTCAGCCCAATCCTTGGGCTGGTCGAGCGGCGTTTCCGTAATATGCGCGTCGGTAATAGTCAGCCGCATCTGCACCGCACCGGCGTGCTGCGGCCGAATACTCTGATAGCGCTGCTGTAACGCCGTGCGCAGAGCAGCCTCCGGCGGGGTGGGCAGAGTGTGCTCAACATTTGGCGCACTGCCGGGCGCAGTGTACTGGCTATCCACCAGCACCCCGCTAAAACCGAGGCGCTGCACGGGCTCGGCCGAATAGTCACGGCCTTGATAGGGCGCCGGATTGGTGGCGCAACCCACCAGGAGGAGAACCGAGCACAGAACAGAAGCAATACGCATGTGAGCCTCACAAACTAGAATTACAACCAAGTTAAGCGGTTATTGTTAAAGGTGCAAGCCGCAGTTCACTCCCTCATGGGCGCAGCGCTGGACGGCGGAAGAGACTGCCAAAAGCGATTAGGCTAATACCGCCCATGGTGACGGCGAAGCCGCCCAAAGTGAGGCGAAAAGTTGAAAAAATGTAGTCGCCCTTTTGCGCACAGGCCGGGCTAGCTAATGGTGTGACCGCCGTGCAGGTGGGCGTTTCATAGCGAGCCGCCAGATAGGCATTTGCGCCGGCCGCAATGAAAAAGGCCGCTGCCACGGAACCGGCCCCGATAGTAACCATCCGATTAAGGCGTGGTGCCAGAAAAACCGATTTCCATTCAGACCATATGCTCATGCTTTCCTCCCCCGATGCAACGCGACAATACCGCCGCTCATGTTGGTGTAAGCCACATCACGCAGGCCCGCTTTTTCCATCCGGGTCGCAAGCTCGGCTTGCGGCGGAAACTGGCGGATACTTTCAGCCAGATAGCGGTAAGACTCTTCATCATTAGCGACATAGCGACCAAGGCGCGGCAGCAGGCCAAACGAGTACATATCATAAAACGGTTTGAGGGCTGGAGCGACCTTGCTGAATTCAAGGCAGAAGAAGCGCCCACCGGGCTTGAGGACCCGCTTGGCTTCACGCAGGGCGGCGTCGATATTCGTTACATTGCGCAAGCCAAAAGCGATGGTGTACACATCAACCGAGTTGCTCTTGATCGGCAGTTTCTCGGCATTGCCCTCGATAAACTCGACATCGGTAATGCCGCGATCAAGAGCGCGGGAGCGACCCACCTTCAGCATCTCGGGGTTGATATCGCAGACAGTAATGTCGGCCTGTGGGGCCAGTGACCGCAGCAAGAAGGAAATGTCGCCGGTACCGCCGGCCACATCCAGAATAACCTCCTTACCCTTCGGGCTAACCATGGCGGCAAAGCGGCGCTTCCAGAGGCGGTGGATGCCCAGCGACATCAGATCGTTCATCAAGTCGTAGGACGGTGCCACACTGGCGAAAACCTGCCCGACCCGGGCCGTTTTCTCAGCCGGATCAATAGGCTGATAGCCAAACCAGCCAGCCTCTTTGGGCGTGTGGGAACGGGGAGCTGGTTTTTTTCGGCGGGCTGGGGTCATAACGTGCTTGTCTTAGCACAATCAAACCCGGTATAAAGAGTTGTCTTTCGAAAAAGGCTAACTTGATGGCTGGCTATACTGCCGAAGCGTTAACATTTATCCGCACCCTGCGCTCGCGCCCCAAACATACAGGGGCGCTCTTGCCTAGTGGGCAGCCGCTGGCCCGAATGATGGCCCGGCAGGTTGACCCCACCCGCGACGGACCGGTAGTTGAGCTCGGGCCGGGGACCGGCGTCTTCACCAAGGCGCTGATTGAGCGGGGCATTGCACCTGAGCGGCTGGTACTGATCGAGTTCAACCCCTCCTTTGTCCGTCATCTGCGGCGACGCTTTCCAGGCGTAACTGTGCTCCATGCCAGCGCGTTTGATCTCGCCAAAATCTGGGCCGAGCAGGGCTTGGCGGCCCCGGCCAGCGTTATCAGCGGCCTGCCTTTGCTGAACTTTAGCGAAGCCATGGGTATCCAGCTGATTGCCGACGCCCTATCGCTGCTGCCGCCCGGTGGCAGTTTTGTCCAATTCACCTACTCGCAGCGCCCCTCGGTACCCGCCCCACAGAAGGCATCGGTTACCTTGGCTGGCCGCGTATGGCTGAACGTACCCCCCGCCAGTGTGTGGATCTATAAGGCCGACTTGACGGATGCCCCGGCTGTGCCATCTCAAGGGCATGCCGGAACTCCCTGAAGTTGAAACCACCGGGCGCGGACTTGCCGCCCAGCTCCTGAACCAGACATTGATCCGTGCTGAGCAGCGGCGAGCAGATCTGCGCAGCAAAATGCCGATCAATTTGCGTGATCTGGAAGGTGCCAAATTGCAGGCGGTTGAGCGCCGCGCCAAATATCTGCTACTGCGCTTTGATAACCATCTGACCCTGCTGCTTCACCTTGGCATGAGCGGGCGCTTGGTCATTGCCCGGCATGATGACGGGCAGCGCGGTAAGCATGATCATCTGGTCCTGCATTTTAATAAGGGAATCATGCGGTTTAATGATGCCCGCCGTTTTGGCCGGGTCGATCTGTGTGAAACGGGGAGCGAGAGCCAGCATCCGCTCCTTTGCCATCTGGGGCCAGAACCACTTGACCGGAGGTTTACACCCAAGGCCTTGGGCGCGGCCCTGACCGGGCGGAAAACCGCCATCAAACTGGCCCTGCTTGATCAGACCATCGTGGCCGGGATTGGCAATATCTACGCGTGTGAGGCGCTCTACCACGCCAATATTAACCCGAAACGTGCGGCGGGATCGCTTCGTCCGGCTGAGCTGGCAGCTCTGGTACCTGCCATCAAAACCGTATTAACCGCAGCTATTAAGGCCGGGGGATCGAGCTTGCGCGACTATGTACAAACCGATGGCAATCTGGGCTACTTCCAAACCAAATTTGCCGTGTATGATCGCGAAGGTCAGCCCTGCCCCGGTTGCACCTGCAATTTTGGAATCGAGCGTTTTACCCAAGGCGGGCGCAGCACCTTCTGGTGCCGCCAAAAACAGAGGTGAGCATGAGCTACGAACATATAATAAGCGAAACCCTTGAGGGCAGAGTTGGCCTGATCCGCCTCAATCGCCCGAAAGCGCTTAACGCGCTTTCAACACCCTTGATGCGGGAGTTGGAGCAGGCTCTTAAGGTCTTCGAGCAAGATCCTGAGATTGGCTGCATCGTTCTGACTGGAAATGAGAAAGCGTTTGCAGCCGGGGCGGACATCAAGGAGATGGCCAGCAAAAATTTCGCAGATGTCTATGGTGAGGACTTTATCACAAGTGGCTGGGAAGCGGTAAGCCAATGCCGTAAGCCCGTTATTGCGGCAGTCGCGGGCTACGCACTGGGAGGTGGCTGCGAGCTAGCGCTGATGTGCGATTTTATCATTGCTGCCGATACCGCCACGTTTGGACAGCCTGAGGTAACTCTGGGCACGCTGCCGGGCATTGGCGGCAGCCAGCGACTGACCCGTGCCGTGGGTAAATCCCTTGCCATGGATATGTGCCTCACCGGCCGTCAGATAGGTGCCGCTGAAGCCCTTGGTGCGGGGTTAGTGGCACGTGTTGTACCGGCCTCTGAACTGATGACCGTAACCCTTGAAGCAGCCCGCAAAATAGCCAGTTACTCGCGCCCGGCCATTCTGCTGGTTAAAGAAGCGGTGAACCTAGCGTTTGAAACCAGTTTGCATGAAGGCGTACGGGCCGAGCGACGCTTGTTTCATGCGTCCTTTGCGCTGGAGGATCGCCGCGAAGGCATGACCGCCTTTACCGAAAAGCGCCCGGCCCAGTTCAAGGGGCGCTAATCTGACTTGTGGGTGCGCAAGAGTCTTTCGCGCTGGTGCCTTCACTTTAGGCAGACGGGTTTGACAGTTTTTTTCGACTGCCCTCTTGCGAAAATAATTAGAGTCGTTCTCGCGGCCGCGCACGAAGGACCACCCGACCGAAGCTCAGAAAGGACACAATGAAGTTATTCTTATAAATAGCCATAAACTTGCAGCCTCGATGGAGAAGCGCGAGTCGTGCTGACTCAGAAAAAAAACAGAGTCAAGCAATTGAGTCGGCCACAGATGCACGGCCTGAAAAAATCGAGTCGAGAATCGCTTGACGAGAGTTTATCCACAGGGCTATAACCCCACTCCAGAAGTTAAACAAAGGTTAAGCCGCTGGCTTAGCTGCTAACGATTAGAGGATCGAACCAAGATGGCCAATCACAAGTCCGCCGCCAAGCGCGCCCGTCAGACCCCGAAGAAGACGGCCGTGAACCGCAATCGTGTCAGCCGCGTGCGCACCTACGTCCGCAAGGTTGAAGAGGCGATTGCCAGCGGTGACCCGGCCAAGGCCAAGGCCGCACTGAAGGCAGCGCAGCCGGTGATGCAGAAAGCCGCCAGCAAGGGCGTCGTCAAGAAAAATACCGCGTCACGCAAGATTTCGCGTCTCGCGGCCCGCGTGAAGAAGATCGACACCAAGTAATCCGGTCGATCTGACCTTATAGAACTGTTCATCGTTATCTGAACCGGTCCGCCGCTCACGGACCGGAGGGGAGAGAGCTGTGTCTGATTGTACACCCGGTTCCTGCATGTTCACACCAACAACGGCACCTCACTTTTTTCTTCCCCTTTTCCATGTTCGAGCACACACTGAACATGCGCTGGCGGTCCTGACGGGCCGACCCCACAAGCCGCGGCGCCGGCACCGGTTCGGGAGCTAACCCGGACCCGCGCACAACACCGTGCGCACCGAGCAGGCAGGTTGAGACCAATACGACTTTAGGAGCTGATCGAATGGGGACGTCTGAGCAGGATCTGGAACAGCAGTGGGCGCGCGTCAAGGCCATCTTGAAGGATGACGTCGGCGAGGCTGCTTACCGTAACTGGCTGCGCCCGCTGACACTGGTTGGGCTGGAAGGCAGTGAGCTGGTGCTGGGGGTGCCGTCCCGCGTGGTCCGCGACTGGGTGCGCACCAATTATGCGGATCGTCTGCGCAGCCTGTGGGCCGCCGAGAACAAAGCCATCAAGGCGGTTGAGGTGACTCTGCTGGCTAACGCGCCAGCGGCAACCCCTCCCCGTGAAACCGCGCCAGCGACAGACACCAAGACACCAGCGGCCCCGCTGACTGAAATCAAGGACCCGCGCGACGAGTTGTCCACCGCGCTTGACCCGCGCCTGACCTTTGACAGCTTCATTGTCGGCAAACCAAACGAGCTAGCCTACGCCGCCGCCCGCCGGGTGGCCGATGCCTCCACCGTTACCTTCAACCCGCTCTTTCTGTATGGCGGGGTCGGTCTCGGCAAAACCCATCTGATGCACGCGATTGCCAATCATATCCGCGCCAAGGACCCAAGCCGCCGGGTGCTCTATCTCTCGGCCGAGAAGTTCATGTATCACTTCATCAAAGCTGTGCGCTACCAGAACACGCACGCGTTCAAGGATCTGTTCCGCTCGGTTGATGTGTTGATGATTGATGACGTACAGTTCATCATCGGCAAGGATGCAACGCAGGAAGAATTCTTTCATACCTTCAACGCACTAGTCGATCAGAACCGGCAGGTGATCATCTCCGCCGACAAATCGCCGAGCGATCTGGATGGCATGGAAGAGAGGTTGCGCTCACGCCTCGGCTGGGGCTTGGTGGCCGATCTGCACCCCACCACCTACGAGTTGCGCCTGTCGATCCTGCAGAGCAAGGCCGAGCGGATGGGGCGCACGGTTCCGGCCAAAGTGTTGGAGTTCATCGCCTTCAAGATCACCAGCAATGTGCGCGAACTGGAAGGAGCACTTAACCGCATCATTGCCCATTCCGAACTGGTCGGTCGCCCGATCAGCATCGACAGCGCGCAGGACGTGCTGCAGGACCTGCTACGCGCCCATGACCGCCGGATTACTATTGACGAGATCCAGCGGCAGGTGGCTGCGCATTTCAACATCCGTCTGGCGGATATGGCCAGCGCCCGGCGCAGCCGGGCCATTGCCCGCCCGCGCCAGATTGCCATGTATCTGGCCAAGCAACTCACCCCGCGTAGTCTGCCGGAAATCGGCCGCAAATTCGGCGGGCGCGACCATACCACCGTCATGCATGCCGTGAAGGTGATTGAGGAAATGCGCCAGAGTGATGCCGCCTTCGGGGAGGATGTGGATCTGCTTCGCCGGATGCTGGAGGGCTAAATGCAGCCTGTCGCCACCAGCAACATTCTGAGGCCCTTTACGGTGCAGGATATTGATGCGGTGGCCCACCATGCCAACGATCCTGATCTCGCGGCAAATTGCGGCCCCCACTTTCCGGTCCCTTACACGCGCGAGCATGCAGCCGCCTTTGTCACCGAAAAGGCAGGACTCACGGCCCCCTTCACACAACTGGCAATCTGCCGCCCCTCTGACCATGTGCTAGTGGGAACGATAGGGATTGTCAGCTCTGGATTGAATGATCGGTGTCAGCCTTATGCCACACTTGGTTACTGGGTGGGGCGTGAAGCAGCCGGACAGGGCTATGCCTCTCAGGCGCTTGCCGCCTACACGGCGTATGCCTTCGCAAATTGGCCCCATCTCCACCGGCTGGAAGCCTATGTGTTTGAGCACAACCTAGCCAGCCAGCGCGTTCTGGAAAAAGCAGGGTTTGTGCATGAGGCCCGGCTGCCCGCGCATGGCCACTACAAAGGGAAACCCGTAGCGGATTTCTTGTTTGCCCGCTATCGCTGAGCCTTTACCGGCAGATCCTGCCCGAAGATCATGGCCTTCAGGACAGGCCATTGAGCGGGATCGCGCCCGCCAAAGCTGACCCGCCGGACATGCGTATCCGGCTTGGCCGGGTCGATCACAATGCCCCAAAATCCGCCTATCTCGGTCGGTAATGCGGCAAAGCGGGCATCCCTCAGGGCAATCTCCGGTGTGCGCTCATCGCGCACCAGCCAATCGGCAGCGAAAAAACGGAAATATGCAGCATCGCGCGCCTGAAGACTGTCCGGCGGCAGCAGGCCCTCCGGCAGACGGTAAAGGGGGGCGGACGTCCCCTCATAAATCCGCCGGGCCAGCCCAAGATGCGCACCATCACTGTATAAGGAGCCTTGGTGCTCATACATCAACCGCCACGCCAAGAGATTACCAAGCGTCGGGTTAACCAGAATACGCTCGGGGGTATGGCCGCGGCTATGGGCCAGATCCTGTGTGGCGGCAACCGCCCGGATGTGCTGCGCCACGCCCAGCACAAAATAGAGCAGAGCAAACAGGCTTGCCAGCACCACGACCCGGCGCGATTGACGCACCGCCGCCACAAGCACCAGCGTTAATAGTGTAAGAGTGAAGACAGGGTCGATAATCGAGATGATATTCCAGTTCTCCCGCCGGTCTGTCAGCGGCCAGAACAGATGGGTGCCGTAATTGGTCATGCTGTCGAGCGGACCGTGGGTTGCAACTCCCACACTGGCCAGCAGCCACAGCCAGCGCCACCCCGGCACCACCCGCCCCCACAACCAGAGGGCGAGCCAGCCCAGCACAGCGGCCACAGCGCCAACCAGCGGCGCGAGCAGCAGGGCATGGGTAAAGTGCCGGTGCAACCGCAGCCCCATCAACGGGTCGCTGTCCGAGCGCAGCACAATATCAAGGTCCGGCACCAAGCCGCCAATTGCGCCCACCAGCAACCCGGCACGCAAATACTGTGGCCGCCGGGCCAGAACCGCCACACAGCCGCCCGCAGCGGCACCGACAACAGCTTGCGAAAGAGGATCCATTTTAGTCTATTTAGATTAAACCCGAATACTGGCAAATTAATTCTGGTCGTTTTCTGGAGAGATCATGCCCGACCTATCCGGCGCGCAGATGTACTTTACAAGCCTCCAGCTTTAGAAGAAAGTGCAGCTTGACCAAGGATCGTTGCGTGTGACCACCTCTGCCTGCCGACTATGTGCCCATACTCCCGTTAACCCGGTCGGACCCGCAGCCGCACTCCCACAGGTGTTTGAGTGTCCCGTCTGCAACTTTCGCCAATCTGAGCTCCCTCAAGACCATGCAGACCGAATCCGGCACAGTCCTTTGCCTGATCTTGAGGCGATCTCTTCAGCCAGCAGACGCACAACCCGTCTGGTACTGGAGCTGCTTTATCCCTTTGCACCGGATGGGCGACTGCTTGATGTCGGCACCGGTAGCGGTACCTTGATTGAAGAAGCAGTCAATCGCGCTTACGTTGCCGAAGGCGTCGAACCATCGCGCGCACTCGCAAGCTCAGTCCAGCAACGTCAACTGCCTGTTCGCCCCCTGGCCCTCCCCACCGAGGAACGATTTGGGCCTTACGACGCTATCACCGCCGTGCGGGTCCTAGAAGAGGTCGCCCATCCGGCCGCCTTTATGACGGATCTGGTCTCCCGCCTGGCTCCTGGCGGTGTCTGCTTAGTTGTCACACCAGATGTACGGTCTTTTGCTGCCCGTAAACTGCAGAAAAAATGGTGGCACTATCATCCTGCCGCCTATAATTTTTTCAGCGAGGCCACGCTCAATCGGCTTATGTCTGACTCCGGTCTTGATGTTGTATTCCGGCGACGCGTGCCTGACTATCTTCCCGTTGAATTTCTGTTCGCGCGTCTGGCCGCGCTCTTACCAGAAAAATGGCGGCGCAAACTGGATTGCCCAGCCGCCCTGCACGGCTATGCTGTTGGGCTGAATACCTTTGATCTGTTGCTGTATATCGGCCGCAAACCGGGGCAGCCTCATAATCTGCCCCCGACCTAACCTTATGCTGCTTATCACATCTGAAACTGCTGTTTTCCGCCTCATTTTGATTTTGGGGTCTTTGGCTGCTCTGTTACTGCCTTTTGCGGACTCATATCGACCCGTACCCTATCTTGAAAATCCGGTGATAGCGACCTACGCGGTTGCCCTCATATGGGCAGGAATGCTGGCTATCCCCGCCAACCGCCTTGTATCCGTTACTATATTATCCTGCTGTGTTTGCATCGCTATCAGCCTTCTACTACCTACCCCCCCCTCTATAATCAGGCTGTTTAATCTGGGAGGATTGTTTTACTGCACGACAACGCTCATTCTAGGTCTCATAAATCTTGGCCGCTGGTCGGCTTTTCTGCGCGGTGCACTGATGGTTCTGCTGAGCTTTATTTTGCTCAATATGCTTGCCACATTCCTCCGACTGACCAGCTATCGCAATCCCGTCTACGATCGCGTTCTTGAACTGGCTCAAATCAAATCTGGACTGGCGCCGGTTCAGATTTGGATCAACACGCTGCTTGACGCGTTCAGCGTCTCCAACCTGACACTCCTACCATATGTTCTGGTATTTGCCCTGATTGGTTATCAAAACTGCCTACTTCGGCAGACCTGTCGCTGGCAGCAACTCAATGCCTGGATCTATACAACTCTCATAGGCTATTCACTCTACTACCTGACACCGGCAATTGGCCCCACGGCTACGGCACGCTACCCCATAACCGAGGGATATGGTCAGCTTTTTTGGGCTTTAGGTCATGAGCCCCGAAATGCTTTTCCCTCTCTTCACACAACGTGGGGATTACTGCTTTTGATATTTGCGCAAACTCAATCAGTGAGTCAGCGCCTGTTTTTTTCGGGCTGCGGAATGATCATGATAGTCGCGACTCTAGCCCAACGCGAACACTGGATCGTTGATATTTTTCCTTCTTTTGCTTTGTTCGGTTTATGCTTGTGGCTGGCCTGTCCGTCATACCTTCGGCAGCAGCCATGGACCCTGACAGCCGCCATAACAGCTCTTAGCGTGTTGATGCTGTGGACTCTCGTTATAATCCTGTTCCCCGGGATGCTTTATCTCTTTGTTTGGCCCTTAATAATTTTGGGGATTCTCGCCTTTTTCTTAATAATTTTGCCATTTCAGCGAACCCATGCTCATGGGTAGAAACAGCGGCCACTGTGTAAGTTCCGCTTTGACGGCACCGGAATCGTGCTATATCCGCCACAGGTAATTCTGGAGAGGTTTTCCGATGAAACTCAGCATTGATCGCGGCGCGTTGCTCAAGGCTCTGGCCCACGCCCAAGGCGTGGTAGAACGGCGCAACACCATTCCCATTCTCGCCAATGTTTTGCTGAAAGCCGACAAGGCTGGCTTGCACCTGACTGCCACCGATATGGAGCTGGAAGTGGTTGAGACAGTACCCGCCAGCACCAGTCAGCCCGGCGCTACCACTGCACCCGCCTCCATGCTGTATGATATTGTCCGCAAGCTGCCTGAAGGCGCCGAGGTGGAACTGGATTGTCCGGCGGGTAAGGATCAGCTCACCATCAAGGCAGGCCGCTCCCACTTCAAGCTCGGCTGTCTGCCGGTGGACGATTTCCCAGTGATGGCCGCGGGTGAATTGCCCCACACGCTTGAGCTGAAGGCTGAAAGCCTCGCTCATCTGATCGACCGTACCAAGTTTGCCATGAGCACCGAGGAAACCCGCTATTACCTTAACGGTATCTATCTGCATGCCACCAAGGCTGGCGGACACGATGTGCTGCGTGCCGTGGCGACCGATGGCCACCGCTTGGCCCGCATGGAAATGCCACTGCCCACGGGTGGCGCAGGTATGCCCGGTATCATCCTGCCGCGCAAGGCCGTGGGTGAAATCCGCAAGCTGCTCGATGAAGCGGATGGTGAAGTGACCTTTGCCCTCTCCGCCACCAAGGCGCAGGTCAGCATTGGTAGTATTGTACTGACCACCAAGCTGATCGACGGCACTTTCCCGGACTATGAGCGCGTCATTCCGCAAAACAACGACAAGATGCTGCGCGTCAACAGCCAGATCTTTGCCGCTGCGGTTGACCGCGTCGCCACCATCAGCGCCGAGAAGACCCGCGCGGTGAAACTGGCGCTCGACAAGGGCTCGCTCAAGCTGAGCGCCAACAGCGCCGATGCCGGCGGCATGGCCGATGAAGAGCTGGAAGTGAGCTATGACAGTGCACCAATGGAGATTGGCTTTAACAGCAAATATCTCTACGAGATCACCCAGCAGATCGAGGGCGATGCCGCCGAACTGAAGCTGGCCGATAGCGGCTCGCCCACGCTGGTGCGCGATGCTGCCGACGCCTCAGCCCTCTATGTGCTGATGCCGATGCGGGTGTAAAGAACGCCAGTCTAATACCCGCCCTAAATATGCTCAAAGAGAGGGTATTGTAGAGAATAGGCAGGGGTTTTATATGCTGAAGATCGGCAATACCATCTCAATGGTCTTTAAAGACCGTGAATATGATACGCAGGGTTGGCTGGAGTACTTTACCGTTTCCTTCTCAGGCCCCAACCTCAGCTGTCAACGTAGGATTAGTAGCCCTTCGATGGGTACACAGCCCTCACAACTAATCAAGGACTTAGCCAAGAACTGGAGAGGATGGAAAGGTAAGAAGGGCTGGTCAGCTCTAGATGGTGAGCTTGAGCTAGAGGCCCTTTCAGATTCTCTTGGTCATGTTTATCTGTCCTGCTCCCTTCCCAATATGGGAGCAGACGAGTTCTGGGAAACTAGAATTCAGATCATTGTAGAAGCCGGGGCGCTTGAAGAGTTAGCGAATGCCTCAGTAAACTTTTTTGAGACCCGTAAATTAAGTGGCTAGTGTCTCAAGCCTCACTCTCACAGCTTACCGCAGCTATGCCAGCGCGCGGGTGGAGGCGGCTGGGAAAATCATTATGCTCACCGGCCCCAATGGCGCAGGTAAGACGAACATTCTTGAAGCCTTAAGCCTGTTGGCGCCGGGCCGTGGCCTGCGCAAGGCCAAATCCGCCGAACTGCAACAGGCGCACAATCCGCTACCTTGGGCGGTGTCAGCGCGGCTGGAGGATGAAACCCATATCGGCACCGGGCGTGACCCGAACGATCCGGACAGCAGCCGCCGGGTGGTGCTGGTTGATGGCCGTCGCTGTCAACAAGCGGAACTGGCCGAGCATCTATCCATTTTGTGGATTACCCCGGCGATGGACCGGCTGTGGTCGGAAAGTCCCGGCGGGCGACGGCGTCTGCTTGATCAGCTCGTCACCTCACTGCACCCCGCGCATGCCACACACCTGAGCCGCTATGACGATGCTTTGGCCGAACGCAACCGCCTGTTAAAGGATGGCCAACTCGATGATCGCTGGCTGGGGAGCGTTGAGCACACGCTGGCCACCGAGGGGGTCGCGGTAGCGGCTGGGCGGCGCGAGCTGGTGAGGGAATTGCGAGCCGCACTGGCGCATACCCAAACAAGTTTTCCGCTCCCGGACCTGTCGCTTGAAGGCATTGAAAACTGGCTGAACGACGCCAAGGCCCTACAGGTGGAAGACCGCTTGCGCGCTGAACTGGCCGCCGCCCGGCGGCTGGATGCCGTTACCGGGATGACGCATCTGGGCCCACATCGCAGTGATTTGCTGGCGCATTACGCTGCCAAGAACATTCCCGCCGCGCTGGGCAGCACGGGCGAGCAAAAAGGCCTGCTTATCAGTCTGATTTTGGCGCAAGCCGAACTCATCAAAACGACTCGGAATCAGGCCCCGATTCTGCTGCTCGACGAGGTGGGTGCCCACCTGGATGAAGATCGCCGCGAAGCCCTCTACAACCAATTGATTTCCTTGGACTCTCAGGTCTGGCTGACCGGGGCCGACAAAGCACTTTTTACCCCCCTGCTCGGGCGGTTTTTGTGCTATGAAATCAAGCCCGGATTCATCCGGGAAATGATCGCCGCTTAACCGGAAAAACCATGGCCAAAGACGCTCTGAAAATGACCTCTGACACTCCGCACGAGACCACCGCCGAAGCCGCTTATGGTGCCGACAGCATCAAAGTCCTCAAGGGCCTTGATGCAGTGCGCAAGCGCCCCGGTATGTATATCGGCGATACCGAAGATGGCTCGGGTCTGCATCATATGGTGTATGAGGTGGTCGATAACGCGATTGACGAAGCGCTGGCGGGCCATGCCGACCGGGTGGAGGTTATCCTCAATGCCGATGGCAGCTGCACCGTCACCGATAACGGGCGCGGTATTCCGGTGGATATTCATAAAGAAGAAGGTGTGAGTGCGGCGGAAGTCATCATGACCCAGCTGCACGCCGGCGGCAAATTTGACCAGAACAGCTATAAGGTCTCGGGCGGTTTGCATGGCGTGGGGGTGTCGGTGGTCAATGCGCTGTCCGAGCGTTTGGACCTGCGCATCTGGCGGCAGGACAAGGAATGGTTCATGCGCTTTGCGCACGGTGAAGCCACCGCCCCGCTCAAGGCGGTGAAAGATACACCGGGCCATCGCACGGGTACCGAAGTGACGTTCCTGCCGTCGATTGAAACCTTCAAGCAGCGCGAGTTTGACTTTGCCACGCTGGAGCATCGTCTGCGCGAGCTGGCCTTTCTCAACTCGGGTGTACACATTGTTCTGCGCGATCATCGCGGGGTAGAGCCGAAGGCGGTCGAGCTGCACTATGAGGGCGGGCTGGAAGAGTTCGTCAAATACCTCGATCGCAGCAAAACCGCTGTGCACAAGCCCTTCAGCTTTGAAAAGCAGATGGAGGGTGGCATCACAGTGGGCCTCGCCATGCAATGGAATGATGGCTACCACGAGAATACGCTGTGCTTTACCAACAATATCCCCCAGCGCGATGGCGGCACTCATCTGCAGGGCTTTCGCGCTGCACTGACCCGCTGCATCAATAAGTATGCCGATGAAACCGGCCTGGCCAAAAAGGAAAAGGTGGAGCTGACGGGCGAAGATGCGCGCGAGGGCCTGACCACCATTGTCTCGGTCAAAGTACCCGACCCCAAATTCAGCAGCCAAACCAAAGATAAGCTGGTCAGCAGCGAAGTGCGCCCCGCGGTCGAGCAAGCCGTAGGCGAATATCTGGCGCAGTGGTTTGAGGAAAACCCGGCCGAAGCCAAGAAGATCATCGGCAAGATTGTAGAAGCCGCTGCTGCGCGTGAAGCTGCCCGCAAGGCCCGCGAGCTGACCCGCCGCAAGGGTGCGCTCGACATCGCCTCCCTGCCCGGCAAGCTGGCCGACTGTCAGGAGCGTGATCCCAGCCTGTGCGAACTGTTCATCGTCGAGGGTGACTCGGCCGGTGGCTCAGCCAAGCAGGGGCGCAGCCGTGCCACACAGGCCATTTTGCCGCTCAAGGGCAAAATCCTCAACGTTGAACGCGCGCGGTTTGACAAGATGCTGAGCAGTGCCGAAATCGGCACCCTGATTACCGCACTGGGCACCGGCATTGGCCGTGAGGAATTCAGCGCTGACAAGCTGCGCTACCACAAGATCATCATCATGACCGACGCCGACGTGGACGGCGCGCATATCCGTACCCTGTTGCTCACCTTCTTCTATCGCCAGATGCCGGAGATCATTGAGCGCGGGCATCTGTACATCGCCCAGCCACCGCTCTATCGCGTGGCACGGGGCAAGGCGAGCGAGAAGTACCTGCTGGATAATCGCGCCTTTGAAGCCTTCCTGATCGATAACACGGTGGATAACGCCACCCTCGCCCTCTCGAGCGGCGTCAGTCAGAAGGGCAGCGCGCTGCGCACCACCATTGAACAAGCGCAGGCACTGGAACACTCACTCGAAGCTCTGACCAAGCGGGTCGGCCGCCGTGATGTGGTAGAGCAAGCCGCCATTGGCGGTGCGTTTGACAGCGCAGTGCTGACCGATGCCGCCAAGGGTGAGCAGATTGCCGCTCGCGTGGCCGAGCGGCTGGATGCACTGGATGACGCGCAGGACAAATGGCAGGGTCGCTATACGCTGGAGGATGGCTTTGCCTTCACCCGCAGTCTGCGCGGTGTGCCGCAAGGCGCCACCATTGAGGCCGATCTGCTGCGCAGTGGCGAAGCCCGCAAGATTGAAACCTACAGCCGCGAGCTGTCGGCGGTGTTTGCCCAGCCCGCACAGCTGAGCTTTGGTGAAGGCAAAATCCACAGCATTGGTGGCCCGCTCGAGCTGCTGGAAACTGTAATGGCCGAGGGCCGCCGCGGCCTGACGGTGCAGCGCTACAAGGGTCTTGGCGAAATGAACGCCGAGCAGCTGTGGGAAACCACACTTGACCCCACCAAACGCACGCTGGTGCAGGTGAAGGTGAAGCAGGCCGAGCAGGCCGAGAGCGTGTTCAGCACCCTGATGGGTGATATCGTCGAGCCGCGCCGCGACTTTATTGTCGAGAATGCGCTGAATGTGAGCAATCTGGATGTGTAATCAATCTATTTCCTCTAATGTGCACAGGTAATGAAAGCGACCTGACCATATACCGAAGTGACTGCTGAAAAAACCCAGCGTGAAGCCGTGCAGCATACAGCCAAGTGGTTTGGGAAATTCAGAAATTAGTGCGGAGCGGGCTGGCTGCTCAAGCGCGGCAGACCGGTTTTACTATTAAGAACCTCCTCTTTTCTCGTTTCCCACGCCGCCTCGCGCTCGGCATTGGTCGGGTGTGTAGCCAATGGCGAGGAAATACGCTGGTTGTTGTTGCCCCCAGCCCTGCCCTTGTCTTCGGCGCTGATCTGGGCCAGTGTCATCCAGGTCTGGCGGGCTTTAGTCAAGTCATACCCAGCGCGGTGGAGCAGATACATGCCGATCAGGTCGGCTTCTTGCTCCTGCCTCTTGGAAAAGGGCACCACGCCGGCGAGTACACCGGCCAAAGCGCCCAGATCGCCAGTTATATTCGGGTCGGTTCGTGTGGCAATCCCGATGCCGATACCCGCTATGCGGCCAAGGATGTTTCCCACGGTGGCGCGCTGTTCGGTACTTTGGTTATGGCGGGCGATGTGATGGCCAATTTCGTGGGCCAGCACAGCGGCAATCTGCGTTTCATCCATACGGTTCGCAAGACCAGCAAACATGGTGACCCTAGTGCTGAGGCTGGCATAGGCATTAACCGTCTTGTCCGGGTTGTACTCAACCGAGAACGCTCCGCAGTTTATCTTGGCCTGATCGCACACCGGTCCGGCAGCGCTAAGTACATTATTGAACGCTTTAGACACCAGCATGCTGTTTTGCGCATCGCTGCGGTTGTAATTGGGTGCACGACCGGTCACAACCAGAGGCTTGACGTCTTCTGCCTTCACCTCGGGTACTTTATAGCTCGGTCCAGTCGCACACGCCGACAGCGCCAAAGCCGAAACGGTAGCAAGCAAACGACCATACATGCCTCATCCCCCCTTAAATTTCATCCACTCTAACGCACAGCCCGCTAACAGAAGCATAACTCCCTTCGCTCCTGCTATGATTATTAGTTAAAATTGCAGCCAGTGCAGGGGGCGATAAGCCGCACGCCAGTCGCTTAAGGGCAGTCTTAAGGGCAGTATCTAGTTGATAAAGATCAATCTTCAGACTGAGAGGCGCTAGATTTTGTTAACCTGTGTTACCATATAAGGGCAGCGAAGGAGTATCTCATGTCCACACCTGCCGTACTTAAAAACGTGGTCGACCTCAGCATTTCCGCGGTTGATGTCAGCGTTTCCTCGGCCAATATCCTGTCCTCGGCCCGTGATGTGCAGGGTGCAGCGACCTCGATGGCCAGCGCCATTGAGGAGTTGGCGGCTTCGATTGGCGAGATTGAGGGTTCGGCGCAGCGCTCGGCGCAGGCGGCCGATGAGTCCAACCGCCTGACCCAGAGCGGCTCGGGTGAGGTGCGGGCGCTGGGCAACCTGATTGCTGAAACAGCGCAAAGCTTTGATGGCGTAACAGCCGAGACCCAGCAGCTACAAAAAACCGTGGCTGATCTTGGCAAAGTGGTGGAGCTGATCTCCAAAATTGCCTCCCAGACCAACCTGCTGGCCCTGAACGCCACCATTGAGGCCGCCCGCGCTGGCGAGCATGGCAAGGGATTTTCAGTGGTCGCCAGCGAGGTGAAGTCGCTGTCCCGCCAGACGCACGAAGCAACCGAAACCATTACCAAGCAGATTGGTGTGCTCAACCAGTCGTTCAGCCATGTGCTCGGCGGCATGGGCCAAGCCCAGAAGGTCATGCAGACCGTCAGCACCAAATCCCGTGAAGTACTGGGGGATTTCGACCAGATCAGCCAGAATGCCGGGGCCATTTCCGGCCAGATCAGCGAGTTGGCGGGCATCATTGGCCAGCAACGGGAAGCGATCAGTTTGTTGGCCAAGAACATGACCGTCGTCAAGGAAAAGGGCGACGACAATCTGTCGGCCGTTGAAGTGTTAGCCGATCAGACCGACCGCACCGTCAAGCTGATTGAAAGCTGGCGCACGGAGGTGGCCAACGAAGACATCCCCAACAAAGTGGTATTTCTGGCCAAGGCCGATCATGTGTTGTGGAAGAAGCGGCTTCTGGATATGGCACTGGGCCGGAGCACCACCAAGGCGTCGGATCTCACTGATCACACGCTCTGCCGCTTGGGTAAATGGTACTACAGTCAGACAAACTCCTCTTTTGCTGCGCAGGCCGCCTTCCGCGAACTGGAAGAGCCGCACAAGCAGGTGCATTTCCACGGCATTGAGGCGGCCAAACTGTTCGAGCAGGGTAAAATCCGCGAAGGGATGGTCCATTACAGCCAGCTTGATGCTGCCTCGCAGAAGGTGGTGGCCTGCCTCGACCGTCTGATTAGTACGGTCTGATCTCTTTTTTCAGCCGGGTGCGACAGGAGCGCCCTCGCCTTTTGGGCACGGGTTTGCTAAAAAACTCCGGCCATGCCCCGCCGTAAAGCCGCCCGCCGCCCCGCCAAAGGCTTCAAGCTGTCCCGCTATCTGCCCGATCGGCGGAGCATTTTGCGCGCGGGCCTGCTGCTGGGCCTGTGGGGATTTATCGTTTTTGTGATCGTTATTGGCTGGTACGCTATCCAGATCCCAAGACTGGTCGATACCGCGGCCATGACACGCAAGCCCTCGGTGACCGTGCTGGCCGAGGATGGTTCGGCTGTCGCCCGCTTTGGCGAAATCACCGGCGCAGTGGTGGCGGTCAAGGACCTGCCGCCGCACCTCATCCAAGCCGTGCTGGCGGTGGAAGACCGGCGCTTTTACCATCACTTTGGGATTGACCCGATTGGCCTGACCCGCGCCATTGTGGTGAACTTTGCCGCCGGACGGATGATGCAGGGTGGCTCGACCATTACCCAGCAGCTGGCCAAAAACCTGTTCCTGTCACCGGAGCGCAGTCTGAACCGGAAAATTCAGGAAGCTCTGCTCGCCATCTGGCTGGAGTGGAAATACAGCAAGGATGATATCCTGACTGCGTATCTCAACCGCGTGTATTTGGGCGCGGGGGCGTATGGTGTCGATGCCGCTGCGCGCGTCTATTACAACAAGACGGCACACGAGCTGACCCTCAAGGAGAGTGCCACGATAGCCGGTTTGCTACGTGCGCCCTCGCGCTACTCCCCGGCGGCCAATCCTGCACTGGCCGAAAGTCGCGCCCAGATTGTCTTGAAAACCATGGTGGATGCCGGCTTCCTGACCGAGAGCCAACTCACCGATTTGCGCGCCACTGCCCCCGCCGGCACCGCGGCCAAGGGAGGCAGCCACTCGGGCCGCTACTTTGCCGACTATGTGCTGGATCTGGTGGAAGACTATATCGGTGCCGACCATGGCGATATCGTGGTGCAAACCACGCTGCGCCCACCGCTGCAACGGGCTGCCGAAACCGCGCTGACGGATTATGTCAAGCAGGGAGCCGACAAGCGCGTAGGTAATGGCGCGGCGGTGATCCTCTCGCCCGATGGTGCCATCCGTGCGCTGGTGGGCGGGGCCAACTATGGGGACAGCCAGTTTAACCGCGCGGTGCAGGCACAGCGCCAGCCCGGCTCCTCGTTCAAGCCGGTGGTGTATCTTGCCGCGCTGGAGAGGGCAGGTTACACCCCCGATACGCTGGTCGAGGATGCGCCGCTTGAGATCGCCAACTACAGCCCCGATAACTATTCGGGCGAGTTTGCGGGCTGGGTCCCGCTGCGTGAGGCCTTGGCAAAATCCCTCAACACCGTGGCGGTGCGCCTGCTGCAGGAAACCGGGTTGAAGGCGGCACAGGATACCGCCCGGCGCCTTGGCTTGCCCACCCCCGCGAGCACCGGCTTGTCCTATGCTCTCGGCACCGCCGAGGTCTCCCTGCTGCAACTCACCGGAGCCTATGCCAC